>Ga0081540_1000246_pt1 | contig 56905 bp, 57 predicted proteins | sample TabmetS2T1R1_FD_71024 | JGI IMG/M metagenome (GOLD analysis project Ga0081540, IMG submission 71024) | Tabebuia heterophylla rhizosphere microbial communities from the University of Puerto Rico - S2T1R1 | ecosystem: Host-associated > Plants > Roots > Rhizosphere ...
CGGGCTCGCGCCGGTCGCCGAGGAGTCCTGCGTGAGCCTGCTCCGGAGCGGCTGCTCCATCGGCTGCAGCCGGCACTACCACCTCGAGCGAGTCGCGGTGCGCACCGGGCGCCGGGTCCAGAGCTTCCCTCTGGACCAGGACCTGCTCGGTGGCTGCGTCCCCCCGGGCGGCGCGTTCGTCACCCGGAACGACAAGGGCGGCATCCAGCTGCGGGACGCGGACGGTGAGCCGGTCGCGCGGGCTGGGGCGAAGCTCGGCAAGGTGACCACCTGCGAGGCGACCCCGGACGGCAAGCGGATGCTGCTGGCCTCGTCCAAGCTGCTCGGATTCTGGGAGGTGGGCCGGCCCTCGATGCGCGATGCAGTGCCGCGTCGGGCGCGGATCGGTGGGCCAGTGGCGCTCTCGCCGCGCGGTGACGTGAGCGTGGACGCCGACGGGCCGGAGCTGCGACTCCGGGCGTGGCCCTCGGGAGCGGTGGCCGGGCGCCTCAGCCTCGCGCTGCAGGACGACTTCCCGACCAGCGCGACGTTCTCGCCCGACGGACGGATGCTGGCGGTGGGCACGGCGCGCGGGGTGATTCACCTCATCCGCTTCGGCGCGCCCGCAGCGACGGCCAGCCGGCGCTGAGGCGGCTGACCGCCGGGCGCTTCGTCTAGTTCCGGAGCTTCGACCACGGCATGGGTGAGGCCGCTCCCGCCCGCCTCTGCTAGAGAGGCGACGCCAACGCTTCCGTTCGGGGCTCCGTGATGGACAAGCCACGCATTTTTCTCGGCTCTTCAGGACAGCAGGCAAAACTCCTCGACGCCCTCACGCACGGTCTCGAGGACATCGCGCGGGTGGAGCCCTGGACGACGTCCTTCAATCCGGGGACCACGACGCTCGACCGCCTCGTGGAGCTGTCGAAGGAGGTCGACTTCGCGGCCTTCGTCTTCGCTCAGGACGACTGGACGAAGTCGAGCGCATCGCAGTCGCCCCAGGCCGGGCAGGCCGCTCCGCGAGACAACGTCGTCTTCGAGGCCGGCCTGTTCGGTGGAGCCCTCGGGATGCGCCGCACCTTCATCCTCCACTCGAACGGCGCGAAGCTTCCGACCGATCTCCTCGGTCTCACCTCCATCCGGTACGGCGGGACGACCCCTGCCGAGGTGAAGGTCATCAACCAGAAGCTCCGGAAGGCCATCGAGGACCAGGGGCCCGTCGCCCGCATCGATGGTCTGTGGTGGCAGTACTCGTTGACGGAGCATGGCGCGGAAGAACCGTCCGTTCTGAGCCTGCTCCGGCTCTCTCGAGACCGTGCCGGCGTGCTGGAGATGACCGGGCGCTCCTGGCAGAAGGACGGCACCCTGTCGGCGCGGTACTGGACCGAGGCGGCGAAGGAGAAGACCGATCCCTCGGGGATCTTCTACTTCTGGAGGGGCGAGCGGCCACGCGACCCGACCACACCGCAGCTCGAGGGAATCGGCGAGATCCGCCTGGAGTCCACCGAGCGCGCGACGGGGTACTGGATCACCCAGCAAGCCACTGGACCCGCACGGACCGTTGGCGTCTATCTGCGCGCCGACTCGGCTGACCTGGACGTCCTCGACGGACGCGACGATCGACAGCGCGCGAAGCTGATCGCCGACCGACTCAAGCGCTGGAAGTCGATCTCGAGAGGCTGAGTCGTTCCCGCAAGGACGCGTCGCGATCCGTGCACGCCCTCGAGATACGTCCGCGATCTCGGACGGGACATCTCGACCCCGCGTGGAATGGCCGTCTGGAGATCGACGCGGACGGGAACTATCGCTTCTTCCAGCTCCTCGACGGACGGGCCTTCTCGCGCCGCGGAGTGGTGACTTCCCCACCTGGAGGACCCTGGCAGTTCACGGTGCAGGACGTCCCGCTGTCTCTGCCACTCGACGACGGCTCGTCGGTTCCCACCGAGCTGGCCACATTCGCGGGAGGGGAGCAACGCGGGTACGACCGCCTGGACGCGGATGCGGGTGCCGGTCACGACGAGCTGATCATCACCGGGCTGAACTCGGCACCTTTCCACCACGAGATTCGCGACCTCGGGACGATCCCGGATCCCAACGCGCCGCCGGTCACTCGACCGTGACGCTTTTCGCGAGATTTCGCGGCTGGTCCACGTCCGTCCCGCGGAGGTCCGCCACGTGGTACGCGAGCAGCTGCAACGGGACCGCGGTGACGATCGGCCCGAGCAGCGCCGAGCTCGCCGGCAGGCGAATCACGTCGTCGGCCAGCGAGGCCACCGCGGTGTCGTCCTCGTCCACCACCGCGATCACCTTCCCGCCGCGCGCCCGGACCTCCTCGACGTTGCCGACGATCTTCTCGTAGGGGATCTGCGGCTCGCGCGGGGCGAGCACCACCACCGGCATCTTCTCGTCGATGAGCGCGATGGGCCCATGCTTCATCTCGCCGCCGGCGTAGCCCTCGGCGTGGATGTACGAGATCTCCTTCAGCTTCAGCGCCCCCTCCAGGGCCACCGGATGCATCGGCCCGCGACCGAGGAAGAGGAAGTCCTGCGACGTCTGGTAGTTCCGGGCGATCTGCTTGACCGCACCCTCGCAGTGCAGCGCCTCCTCCACGCGCTTGGGGATCTCGGTGAGGTGGGTGAGCAGCTCCTGCGCCTTGCCCACGTCCAGCGTGCCCCGCAGCCGCCCGAGCTTCACCGCCAGCAGGTACAGCGCGGCCAGCTGGGTGGTGAACGCCTTGGTCGAGGCGACGCCGATCTCCGGACCAGCGTTGGTGAGGACCGTGAGGTCCGCCTCGCGCGTCATCGCGCTCCCCACCACGTTGCACAGCGCGACCGTCCGGGCCCCGCGGGCCTTCGCCTCGCGCAGCGCGCACAGCGTGTCCAGCGTCTCGCCCGACTGGCTGATGGCCACCGCCAGCTGCCCGGGCTCGATCAGCGGGTCGCGGTAACGGAACTCGGAGGCCAGCTCCACGTCAACGGGGATGCGGGCCAGCGACTCGATCATCGCCTTGCCGGCCAGCCCCGAGTGCCACGACGTGCCGCAGGCGAGAAGCGTGATGCGCGACAGCGCCCGCACGTCCTCTTGCCCCAGCGTCCAGCCCTCGAAGAAGACGTCGCCCTCGGAGAGGAGCACCCGGCCGCGCAGCGTGTCCGCCAGCGCCCGCGGCTGCTCCCAGATCTCCTTGTGCATGAAGTGCTTGTGGCCGCCCTTCTCCGCCATCATCGGCGTCCAGTCGATGCGGCGGGTCGGACGGTTCGCGATGCGGCCCTGCCGGTCGTAGACGTCGACACGGGTGCGGCTCAGCACTGCCAGGTCTCCCTCCTCGAGGAACACCATGTCCCGGGTGTGCTCGAGCAGCGCCGGGACGTCGCTGGCGACGAAGTTCTGGCCCTCGGAGAGACCGACCACCATCGGCGAGCTGTCCTTGGTGGCGACGATGCGGCCCGGATCCTTCGCCCACACGACGGCGAGGCCGTAAGTGCCCTTCACCTGGGCGACGGCAGCCCGGACCGCGTCCGGAAGGTCCTGTCCGTTGCGCAGCTCCGCGGCGATGAGGTGAGCGAAGACCTCGGTGTCGGTCTCGCTGGCGAAGACGTGACCGCGCTCGCGCAGCATCGCCTTGAGCTCGAGGTGGTTCTCGATGATGCCGTTGTGCACCACCGCGACGCCGTCATAGGTGTGCGGGTGCGCGTTCTCGTCGGTAGGTCGGCCGTGCGTCGCCCAGCGGGTGTGGCCGATGCCCAGCGTGCCCGTGGGCGGCTCGGTTCCGATGCGGGCCTCGAGGTTCTTCAGCTTCCCCGTGGCGCGCACCACGTTCAGCGTGCCGCCGTTGACCACCGCCAGGCCCGCGGAGTCGTAGCCGCGGTACTCGAGCTTCTTCAGCCCCGAGACCAGGATGGGCGCGGACTGCTGCTCACCGACGTACCCGACGATGCCGCACATGGATTCGTTCGTTCCTCCGGCCGCGGTCGACCCGGGCTCCCCTGGAGAGCGGAACCTGGGCCCGGGAGCGACGGCCGACAACCCTCCCGCACAGCCACCTGAACACTATCTCCGACCGGGTGACTTGGCGCGACGCCGGCTGGGCCAGCCTTCCTTCACGATTCGAGGAGCACGGGAGAAGACCAGGGTGTCAGGAGGGACATCCTCGGTGACGGTGGTGCCGGCGCCCACGTAGCTCCCCTCACCCACCTTCACCGGGGCGACCAGCTGGCTGTCCGAGCCGATGAAGGCGCCGTCGCCGATCTCGGTCTGGTGCTTTGCGAACCCGTCGTAGTTGCAGGTGATGGTGCCCGCGCCGACGTTCACCTTCGCGCCGACCACGCTGTCGCCGATGTAGCAGTGGTGGTGGGCCTTGGTGCCGGGCCCGAGGCGGGCCTTCTTCGTCTCGGCGAAGTTGCCGAGCTCCACCGCCTCGGCGAGATCGCTGCCGGGGCGCATCCGGGCGAACGGGCCGATGAGGCAGCGAGGGCCGATCCGCGAGTCGGTGGCCACCGAGTACGGGAGCACCGTCGTCCCGTCACCCACCTCGGTGGAGACGAAGATCGAGCCCTGGCCGAGGGTGACCCCGCGACCGATGCGCGTCTTTCCGCGCAGCGAGACGTTCGGCTCGATGACCGTGTCCGGGCCGATGAAGACGTGGGGCTCGATGGTGACCGTGGCCGGGTCGTGCATGGTGACGCCGGCGCGCATGTGCTCGAGGTTGATGCGGCCCTGTAGCACCCGGGTGCAGGTCGCGAGGTCGGCGCGGTCGTTCACCCCGGCGGTGTCCTCGAACTCCGCGCTCACCGACTCGACCTCGCCCCGGCGGGCGGCGAGCGCCACGAGATCGGTCAGGTAGTACTCGCCCTGGGCGTTCGCCGGGCGCAGCTGGGCCAGGCCCTCGCGGAGGAAGGCCGCGTCGATGGCGTAGACGCCGGCGTTCACCTCGCGGATGGATCGCTGGTCGGCGGTGCAGTCCTTCTCCTCGACGATGCCGGTGAGGCGCCGCTCCACCCGGAGCACGCGGCCGTAGCCGGTGGCATCGTGAGCCACGGTGCTCACCAGGGCCAGCGGCGCGCTGCCACGACGGAAGGCGTCGACCAGCGCACGCAGCGTCGATTCCCGGAGCAGCGGCGTGTCGCCGTAGAGGATCAGGACCGGGCCGGTGACGCCGTCGAGCGCCCCGAGCGCGGCCCGCACAGCGTCCGCCGTTCCCCGCTGCTCGTCCTGGGTCGCGAAGCGGAGTGGCTGTCCCGGGAAGCGCGACTCGAGCGCGGCGCGCACCTGGTCGCCCTGGTGTCCCACCACCGCCACCACCGGCTGACAGCCGAGGGCGAGCGCGCGGCCGATCGGCCACGCCGCCAGAGGCTGCCCGAGCACCGGGTGCAGCACCTTGGCCATCTCGGACTTCATTCGGGTGCCCTTCCCCGCGCAGAGCACCACCGCCGCCAGAGGTTCGTTCATCGTGTCCGGCACATTGCAAGGCGGCTGCCGCGGGCGTCAAACGCCGGAGGTCGCGCTGTGTGCAGGGACGGCGTCAGGGCGGGGGACGCGCGCCACGGACCAGCATCCGGGCTGCGCGGAAGGCCTGCCGGGCGTCGGCGTCGCGGCGGGCGTCACGGAGCAGGCGGGCGCGGGCGCGAAGCACGCAGGCGAGAGGGACCTTGAGCTCCCGCGGGAGCCCGGCGAGCGGGGCCTCCCCGAACATGCACAGCGCTCCGGCGTCCATTCCGGTCAGACGGCCGGTGATGTGGTCGATCTGCCTGAGCGCCTCGTCACGCTTCCCCTCCCGCCGCAGCCGGATCGCCGCGGCCAGGAGCTCGGCCAGCTGGCGGACGAGCCGCATGATGACGTCGCGCTCGGTGAGCATCGCCGCCGAGGATGCAGCAATTCCCGGACGGGCGGGAGCCCGGCGACCCCCGAAGGTGTCCCGCCGAAGGTGTCTGACACCTTCCGAGTCGCAGGACGGGAGTGCAGCATTTGCCGGAGAGGCGGGAACCCCGAGCCCATTGAAGGCATTGAAGGTGTCCATTGAAGTTATCAGGCACCTTCGAGTCAGGTCGACTTGACATCGGAGCAGTGCGGCTCCGAGGCTGTTCTGGATGTCGGAACGGCCACCGAGCACGCTGCGTGAACGTCGCCTCCTGGGCGGCTGGTCCCAGGACCAGCTCGCGAAGCAGGTGGGCGTGAGCCGGCAAGCGCTCAATGCGATCGAGCGCGGACACGCGCAGCCGTCGGTGGAGACCGCGTTCGCGCTCGCCACCGTCCTCGGAACCAGCGTCGAGGCGCTCTTCGGGACGAAGCACCGCGCCCCCCTGGCCATGCCAACCCGGGTCGGCCCGGTGGGAACGCGGCTGCTGCTGGCCGAGGTCGCCGGGCACGTCCGCACCCATCCCCTGGACCCGAGCTCCGGTGAGCCTGCGGACGCCGTGGTCGAGGATTCACGCCGGCCGCCGACGTTGCTGGAGAACGATCGCTGGCGCCGAACGCTCCTCGTCGCCGGGTGCGATCCGGCGCTGCGGATGCTGGCCCTTCGCACTGGCAACGCGCGCTGGCTCAACGCGGGGACAGGAAAGGCCGTCGACCTCCTCGTCCGGCGGCAGGTGCACGTGGTGGGCGTGCACTCGCTCACCGAGCGAGACCGGCGCCGCGTCCGGGGCACGCTCCTGGTCCACCTCGCCACCTGGCCCCTCGGGCTCGCGGTCCGCGGGAAGAACCCGCGGGGCATTCACGGGATCGCCGATCTCGCCCGCGCGGACGTCCGGTTCGTGAACCGGGAGGTCGGCGCCTCGGCCCGGGTGCTCCTCGATCGCCTCCTGATGGACGTGGGGCTCGCCCCGGCCATGGTCCAGGGCTACGACGACCGGGCCCCGAGCCACGCGGCGGTCGCGCAGTCCGTGGCCCTCGGCAGCGCAGACGTCGGGGTGACCACCGCGGCGGCGGCGGCCAGCTACGGGCTCGAGTTTCGCCAGCTCTCCGAGGAGAGCTTCAACCTGGTCCTGCGCCCGGACGAGCTCGAGCGGCTCGAGGTCCAGGGGCTGCTCGCCGTGGCGCGCACTCCCGCCTTCCATCGCGACCTGGGTGCCCTCCCGGGCTACGGGACCGCGCGCTCGGGGCAGGCGGTGGGCCCGACGTGAGCGGGCGGGTCGGAGGGAGGCTCCTCGCGCTCCTGCCGCCCGCCGCGGCGGTGCTGATGCTCTCGGTGCTCGCCGTGCCGCTGCTCGCGCTCGTGCTGTCGACGCCACCGGGCGACCTGGTCGACGGGTTGCGCCAACCCCTCGCGCTGGCGGCCCTGCGTCTGAGCCTCTTCACCACCACCACCAGCCTCGCGTTGACCCTCCTGCTCGGGACGCCGCTGGCCTGGTGGATGGCCCGGCACCCCGGGCCGGCCGAGCGCGTCGCGTCCACCCTCGTCCAGCTCCCCATCGTGGTGCCACCGGCGGTCTCCGGCCTCGCCCTGCTGCTGGCCTTCGGGCGCCGCGGGCTCCTGGGGCCGCTGCTCGATCGGGCCGGATGGGCGCTGCCCTTCACCACCGCCGCGGTGGTGCTCGCCGAGCTCTTCGTCTCGGCCCCGTTCTACGTGCAGTCGGCTGTTGCCGCGTTCCGGCGCCTGGACGAGGACCTCCTCTGGACGGCCCGGAGCCTCGGAGCAGGCCCGGCGCGGCGGTTCTTCCGGGTGGCGCTTCCGCTGAGCCTCCCCGGGGTCGGCACCGGCGCGGCGTTGAGCTGGGCGCGGGCGCTGGGCGAGTTCGGCGCCACACTGATGTTCGCCGGCAACCTCCAGGGCCGCACACAGACGTTGCCGCTCGCGATCTACAGCGCGCTGGAGACCGACCTCCGCCCGGCAAAGGCGCTGAGCATCCTGCTGGTGGCAGTGGCGCTCGCAGTGCTGGGAGTTCTCGGGCGAAGCACGATGCCGGAGGCGGTCCGTGCTCGAGCTTGACCTCGAGGTGGCGCGGGACGGCTTCACCCTGGACGTGCGGCTCCAGCTTGCCCCGGGACCCACCGCGCTCGTTGGCCCGAACGGCGCGGGGAAGAGCACGCTGCTCCGGGCCATCCTTGGCGCAGTGCCGGTACGGCGCGGGCGCATCGTGCTCGACGGACGGACCCTCCTCGACACCGAGCGGGGGGTGGCCGTTCCCACCGAGGAGCGACGGGTGGCCTGGGTGCCGCAGGAATACGCGCTGTTCCCCCACCTCACGGTTCTGGAGAACGTCACCTTCGGCGTCCCCGGCCACGAGGGGCGTGTCCGGGCGGGGGTGGTGATGGAACAGCTCGGGCTCGGGCCGCTGCGCTCACGGCGTCCCGGCGCGCTCTCGGGTGGAGAGCGCCAGAAGGTGGCCCTCGCCCGGGCGCTGGCCGCCGAGCCACGGGCGCTGCTCCTCGACGAGCCCCTCGCCGCGCTGGACGCGGACACGCGGGAGGCGACCCGGGCGCTCCTCGCCGAGACCCTTCACCGCCTGGCGATCCCCACGCTCGCGGTCACCCACGAGATGCGCGACGTGGTGGCCCTCGGGGGGCCGGTGGTGCTCATCGAGGCCGGCCGCGTGCGCTCGGCGGGGACGCTCGACGTGTTCCGCGCGTCGCCTCCCAGCGAGTTCGCCCGCAGACTGGTCACCCGCGTCGTCGGAGGTGGCTGACACCGGCGGGGCGCCGCGTCCCGTCGAGGGTGCACCATCGAAGACGTCTGACACCGCCGACGCCCTCGACGGGCACCTTCAACGGCGAGACAGGTCGGACCCCCATGACCCGCCTCGGGGAACCCCCTCACACCGCGCCGTCGCCCGAGGCGGGCAGCGCCCGCCCTTCCCGGCCCAGGACGTTTCTCCTGCCGCCACCCGATGTCAAGTCTGCTTGACATCGGTTGCTCGCGATCATCTGGTTCCGCGCCATGAGAATGCAGAAGGGGTTGCTCTCGGGGCTGATGCTCCTCGTTCTGTACGTCGGACCGGCCCTCGCGGCGGGCCCGGACGCAGGACGAGCGGACGGAAAGGCACTCACGGTCTTCGCGGCAGCATCCCTGCGGGACGTCTTCGGCAGCCTGGGGGCCACCTTCGAGCGAGAGCATCCGGGCGCGAAGGTTCAGTTCAACTTCGCAGGGAGCCAGGAGCTCCGGACGCAGTTGGAGAACGGCGCGCCGGCAGACGTCCTCGTCTCGGCGGACAACAAGCACATGGACGCAGCCCGCAAGGAGGGGTTGGTCGACGCCCCGAAGGTCTTCGCCACCAACGCCCCGGTCATCGTCGTCCCCGCCGACAACCCGGGGAAGGTGACCTCGCTCAAAGATCTGGCATCGGTGAAGCGGCTGGTGATCGGCACCCCCGAGGTGCCGATCGGGACGTACACCCTCCAGATTCTCGACAAGGCGAAGGCGCGGTACGGAGCGGACTTCCCGGCGAAGGTCCAGGCGCGCGTGGTGAGCCGGGAGCTCAACGTTCGCCAGGTGCTCACGAAGGTGTCCCTCGGAGAGGCCGACGCGGGAATCGTCTACCGGACGGACGCGCGCAGCGCCGGAGACAAGGTCCGGGTGGTCGAGATCCCCGCCGAGTTCAACGTGGTCGCCGAGTATCCCATCGCGACGGTGACCAAGGCGCCGCACCCCGATCTCGCCCGGGCGTGGGTGACGCTGGTCACCGGTCCCGCCGGGCAGGCGGCGCTCAAGGACGCAGGCTTCGGGGCCAGCAACTGACCGGCCCCTGCAACGTGAAGTCCGAGTTCGCGTCCCAGGACAGGAGCGCGGCCAGACCAGAGCGGACGAAAAGCCCGTCTTCTAGAGACGAGGTGTCGGAGACGAGGTGTCTGACACCTTCGAGTCGTGTTGACTTGACGTGCACCCTCGGTGTTCTGTCAGTTGCTCTCAGGGAGGAGCACTCCATGGAGCTGAGCGCGAGGAACCAGATCACCGGGCGCATCACCAGCGTGCGAGTCGACGGGCTGATGGCCGAGGTCTCGGTGGACATCGGCGGCGGGAAGGAGATCGTCTCCACCATCACGCGGACCTCGGCACAGCGGCTGGATCTCAAGGCTGGGGATCAGGTCACCGCGATCATCAAGGCCAGCGAGGTCCTGATTGCCAAGTAGCAGGGCCCTCGCGCTCGCCTGTGTCCTGGCAGTCGGCGGCTCCGTCCGCGCGGCCGAGACCGCGCCCGCGACGGTTGCGGTGACGGGCCTTCCGCGACCGGCGAACCTCGGACAGAAGGATCTGAGCGCCCTCGGCACGAAGACCACCGCCTGGACCGTCCACGGCAAGAAGCGGCAGGTCACGGGCGTCCGGCTGGACAAGGTGCTCACCCATCTCGGCTTCTTGCCGGGGCCGATGGGCAAGGACGTCCCGGTCTCCGAGAAGCGGGCCGGCTACCGCAAGGCCGTCGTGGCCACCGCCGCAGACGGCTTCCGGGCCGTGTTCAGCGTCGCCGAGTGCGTCGAGGGAATGGGCCCGACCGAGGTCCTCGTCGTCTGGGCCATCGACGGCAAGGCGCTCGGACCGGACGAGGGGCCCTTCCGCCTCGCGGTCCTGACCGACGGGGAGCCGAGCCGCTCGCTCCGCCAGCTCGAGAAGCTCGAGGTGGTCGACGTCGTCCCCCGCTGAACGCGCCGGGGCAGCCTCCGGCGCCACTTCCCGTTGCACCGGGAGCGGCCAGAGGCGAAGACAGCGGCTCCGATGAGACGCCTCGGCGCCTGCCTCCTCCTGCTCCTGTTCACCGTGCCCGCCCAGGCCGCGCGGCCCTACCGCGGCGGGGTGGTCTCCAGCCTCTATCCCCAGGCGGCCGAGGCCGGGCTGCAGATGCTCGACCGGGGAGGCAACGCGGTGGACGCGGCCGTCGCGATGGCCTTCGCCGCGGCCGTGGTGGGCCCGTTCCACAACGGCCTGGGTGGCGGCGGCTTCGCGCTGGTCGCCCTCCACGGCACGGAGACCCTGGCGCTGGACTTCCGCGAGGTCGCGCCGGCGGCCGCCAGCCGCGACACGTACCTGCGTGACGGGAAGCCCGTTCCCGGCCTCTCCACCGACGGCGCGCTCTCGGTCGCCGTGCCCAACGCGGTGAACGGCTACCTCGCGCTGCTGGAGAAGGCGGGCACGCTGCCCCGCTCCGTCGTCCTCGGCCCCGCCATCCGCCTCGCCCGCGAGGGCCTGGTGGTGACCCCCAAGTACCGCCAGATGGCCACCACCCGCGTGGAGTGCCTCCGCAAGGACTCCGAGGCCGCCCGCATCTTCCTCCGCCCCGGAGCCGATGGCCGGCCGGACGTCCCCGCCCTCGGGACCCGCCTCCGCCAGCCGGACCTCGCTCGCACCCTGGAGCGCATCGCCGCTTCCGGTTCGGCCGCCGTGCGGAGCGGCCCCATCGCCCGCGCCATCGTCGACTCCGTCCGCGCCGCGGGGGGCATCCTCACCGCCGAGGACCTCGCGCGGGTGAAGCCGCGCTGGCGGACGCCGCTCTGGGGCTCGTACCGCGGCCATCGCATCGCCGCCTTCCCACCGCCGAGCGGCGGGGGCGTCATCCTCCTCGAGACGCTGGGAATCCTCGAGCGGCTGCGGCCGGACGGCTTCGAGCGCCGCGCGCCGGCCGATCTCCACCTCTACGTCGAGGCGCTTCGCCGCGCGTACGCAAACCGCGCACGCTTCATCTCCGACCCGGACCAGGCCGACGTCCCCACTGCCCGCCTCGTCTCCCCCGGGTACATCGCCGAGCTGGCCACGAGCATCGACCCGAAGCGGGCCACTCCCTCCTCCTCGCTCCCCGGGGCGTCGCCCGCCGCGCCCGCCCCGGCGACGCCCGCGTCCGAGGCCAGGCACACCACCCAGGTCTCCGTCCTCGACCGCGCCGGGAACGCCGTCGCCCTCACCACCACCGTGAACTACGGCTTCGGAAGCTGCCTCGTCGCCCGCGGCACCGGGATCATCCTCAACGACGAGATGGACGACTTCTCCACCCAGCCCGGCCTCCCGAACGTCTACGGCCTGGTCTACGGGGAGAACAACGCCGTCGCTCCCGGGAAGATCCCCGTCTCGTCCATGAGCCCCACCCTGGTCTTCCAGAAGGACCGCCCGGACCGCGTGCTGCTCGCCCTCGGCGGCTCGGGCGGCGCGTACATCCCCACCGGCGTCATCCAGGTCGTCCTCAACGTCCTCGACGCGAAGATGAACCTCCCGGTCGCCGTGGCGGCAGGCCGCGTCCACCACCAGTGGCTTCCGGACGTCATCCAGGTCACGCCCGACGGCGTCGACCCCGCCACGCGGGCCGCACTCGAGGCGATGGGGCACACCTTCAAGGTGACCGACTCACCGCTCGCCGACGTCGAGGCGGTGATGGAGGACCCCGTGACCGGCCTCCGCACCGTCGGCTCCGACCCGCGGGGCGAAGGCGCCGGGCTCGGTCAGCCTTAGCCCGGGGCGCCGGGCAGCACCGCCGGACCCGAGTGGGCGAGGGCCATCCGCCACCCGGTCCCGGTCCGGACGCAGACGTCGGTGAAGAAGGCCACGTCGTCCACCTCGATGCCGGTGGGCAGCCGTACCCGCGCCCGCTGCAGCCCGGTGAGCACGCCCACGCCACCCACCACGCGGGCGCGGAGGTGGAGCACCGAGAGCTCGAGGATCTCCCCCGGGATCTCCACCGCGGCCTCGAGGAAATCCTCGCGCCGGGTCTCGCTCCCGTCGGCGCCGATGAGCACGAAAGTCTCGCTCACCAGGGCCCCGAGGGCGGACGCGTCCCGACGGCGGATCGCCTCGATGACCGCGTCCTCGAGCGCGAGCAGCGCCCGCTCGTCAGGCGTCAGAGACGCGAGATTGTGCTCGACCACGGGTCAGCCCTTCTTCCGGGAGTAGATGCCCTCGAAGAGCAGGGTCCAGTTCTTCCCGTCGTCGGACGACTGCTCCCACCGCTGGCGGATCCGGTCTCCCTCCATCTTCTGCCAGACGATGCGGTTGAGCATGGTGCTCCCTCGCGAGCCGGACCGCCGCCCGCTGAGGGTCATCTTGCCGTCGCGGAACTCGCCGTCCAGCACCAGCACCATCCCCAGGTCGTCCACGAAGGTCTGGGTCCAGCGCCCGGCCGGACCGTCGTAGGTCGTGAGCGAGCTGCCGTGGCTCCCGTCGATCGCGGTCCAGCTCTCGCGGAGCGCGCAGCCGTCGAGGATCTTCTCCACCTTGTTCTCGCCCGCCGGCGTCCCCTTGGGGGTCTGCACCTCCCAGTCGCCGATCCAGAAATCGAACTGGCGGTAGGCCACGCTCGAGCAGGGCGGACCCTTCGGTCCCAGGGCGCGCTTCTTCTGGGCCGAGGCGGAGAGGGGGGCGAGGACCGCAAGCAGCATCACCAGGACGCGCAACGGTCGAGCCTCCTTCCGGGGCCGCAGCCGTGCGCTGCGGCACGCGGCCGGAGCAGAATAGACGTCGCCGGCCCATACTGTCTCGCCGACCGGAACGTGCTCTTCGACGCCCACCTCCATCCCGAGACGCTGTCCGACCTGGACCTCGAATCGCTGCGGGCGTTCGGCGTGGAGCGGGCCGTCGCCCTGGGACACCACTTTCCCGAGCCGACGTCGAAGGGCCTCCGCGCGCACTTCCGCGATCTGCTCGAGGTGCAGCTCCTCCGGCTCCAGCGCGCCGGCATCAAGGGATATGTCGCGCTCGGCGTCCACCCGCGCGCCATCCCTCGCCGGGGGCTCCACGACGTGCTCGCGTCCCTGCCCGGCCTGTTCGGCGGCGGCCGGGTGGTCGCCCTCGGAGAGATCGGCTTCCACCGCGGCGGACCGGACGAGGAGGAGGCGGTCGTGGAGCAGCTTCAGCTCGCGCGCCGGCTCTCGCTCCGGGTCGTGCTCCACACCCCGGCGGTGGACAAGGAGCGGTGGACGCGCCGGCTCCTCGCTCTCGCGCGCGAGCACGGACCGAAGCCGGGGCGAATCCTCGTGGAGCACGCCAGCGCGCGCACCGTGCCGCTCATCCTCGCCCGGGGACACTGGGCCGGGCTCACGGTGAACGTGGGAGAGCTCACCGCGGACCGCGCGGTGCAGCTGGTCCGCAAGGTCGGCAGCCGGCGCCTCACCCTCGGGAGCGACGCCGGGGATCGTCCGGGTGATCTGCTCGGGCTGCCGCGCGCGGTGCATCTGCTGGAGCGGGCGGGCCTCGGAAAGACGCTCGTGGCGCAGCTCGCGTTCCGGAACGCGCGGCGCTTCTTCGGCGTGGAGTGAATCCCTGGGCGCGAACGCCCGGGGTCAGTGGACCGCGGCGGAGACCTCGCTCGGAGCGCCGACGTCGGAGATCTCGAGGCGAGGTTGCTCGCGCGCCTGTTCCAGCTCGAGCGCGGTGCCGAACTCGGCAGCGTCGAGCATGCGCTGCGTGCGCTCGTCGAGCTCCACCGCCACGAGGATGGCGAGCCCGGTGCCGCTGATCTCGCACTGCTGGTAGCGAGCCCAGCGCCCGTCGCCCAGCTTCACCAGCTCACCGATGTCGGCCAAGCGCACCCTCCGGACGGGTTCTGGAGGCACTGTAAGCAGCCACCCTGACGGGCGGCAAGCCCATCTCGTTAACGGCGCGTAACCTACCGAGATGACTGGACCCACCGGAACGCTGTGGCTGGAACCGGGCCCGCCAAACGGACCGTGCCCAGTCAACCTGTCAATCGGAGGAGCTGTGAACTGGTGCATGTCCACGGCACTCCCTGACGCGCCTCGTTGCGCAGATGACGCGTCAGGACTTGGGGCGGATCTCGGTGCCGACGAGCTGCTCGAACACGGTGATGACCGCGCCGATGTCCTGCTCGCCCTTCCCCGCGGCGCGCGCGAGCTCGTAGCACTGGCGAACGGCCGCGGTGGCCGGCGTGGGCACGCGGTGAGCCGCAGCGCTGTCGAGGAACAGTCCCAGGTCCTTGTGCATGAGGTCGATCGCGAAGTGGGTCTCGAAGTCGCGGCGCAGGAGCTGGCCGCCCTTGAAGTCGAAATAGGGCGAGCGGTAACCGGACGCCTGCACGACCTCGAGCACCTTGACCGGGTCCACCCCCGCCTTGGTCGCGAGGAGCATTCCCTCGCCGAAGGCCTGCAGCATCGCGGCGATCAGCGCGTTGCCGGCGAGCTTCACCTGGCTGCCCGCGCCCACCGGCCCGCAGTGGACCCACTTCTCGCCCACCGCGCGGAACACCGGCTCGGCGCGAGCGAGCGCCGCCGGCGTCGCCCCGGCCATGATGAGCAGCGTCCCCTTCTCCGCGCCGTTCTTGCTTCCGGTGACCGGCGCCTCGACGAAGTCCACCCCGGCGGCGTTCGCGCGCTGCTCGAGGCTCCGCGCCTGATCCGGGCCGATGGTGCTGAAGTCGATCAGCAGCTGCCCGCGCTTCGCGGCGGAGAGGAGCCCGTCCTTCCCCGCCACCACCTCCTCCAGCGCGGCCGGCGTCGCCACGCAGGTGCAGGCCACGTCCACCGACCCCATGAGCTGGGCCGGCGTGTCCGCGATCTTCACCCCGAGCGGCTCGAGCGCGGTCGCGCGCGCCCGGTGGCGGTTCCACACCGTCACCTCGAACCCCTTCGTCGCGAGGTTCTTCGCCATCCCTCGCCCCATGAGCCCGAGCCCCAGGAAACCGACCCGTTGTCCACTGGCCATGCCGTTCGCTCCCTTTCGCGGAAAGGACGGGGTGTGATTAAGGTGACTGGCGTGAAGTTTCCAAGCCTCCTGCGGGTCCGGGACCGCTTCCTGGCTCCGCTCGGACAGACCGACCAGGCCGAGCGGCTCCTGGTGGAGACCTTTCGCACCCTGGGCACGCTCTGCACCCGGCTGGCGGACATGGTCGAGTCCCAGCGGCTGACCCGGGCCGGCTACGACCGCCAGGGCCGCTTCCTCGAGCGGCTCGACCGGCGCGCGGGAACGCCCCCCGCCCGGCCGGAGTAACCCCCCACCCACCTCCCGAAGGTGCAGCCCGGGAAGATTCCCGGGCGCCGTCCGACTCCCGTTCACCGTAGGCCGATTCCACGGCCTCCGGCGCCGGGGGCGTGCGGACGCGATGGGACTCGGGCTCGAGGAACGGAGCGCAGCGGATGCGAGGATCCGCCGGGCGGTGCGGGCAGGAGAGCTGGACGCCGCACTCAGGACGTTGATGGAGGCATACGGCACGCAGCTCTTCGCGGTCTGCTCACGGTTCATCCCGGACCGGGCGCTCGCCGAGGACGTGCACCAGACCTGCTTCGTGCAGGCCTACCAGTCGCTGCACCGCGTGCTGGAGCGCGAGTCCATCGCCGCCTGGCTCATGGCCATCGCCAGGAACCGCTGTCTCGACGCGCTGAAGATTCACCGCCGCCGCCGCCGCTGGCAGGTGCTCCAGGGCACCCTTCCCGAGGTCCGGGATGGCCGCTCCACTGCCGAGGACGACGTGCACCGGGCCTCGCTGGTCGAGCGGCTCCGTCGCGCGCTGGACGTGCTCTCGACCGAGGCGCGCCGCGCGGTGGAGCTGCGCTACGGCGAGATGCTCTCCTACGAGGAGATGGCCGAGGTGTGCGGCGCGCGGCCGGGCACCCTGCAGATGCGCGTGACCCGTGCCATCCCCGTCCTGCGGCGCTCGCTCGAGGCGCAGGGCATCACCGGGTTCTAGAAGCGCCCGCGCTATTTCAAGACCGACTTGAGGAACCGCCGCGCCGCCTCGTTCGCGTCCTGCGCGGCGCCGGCGTTGTACCTGCCGCCCGCCGGGTTGGCGAAGGCGTGGTCGGCGTCGTAGCTGCGGAACTCGTGCTTGATGCTCGCGTCGTTGAGCGCGAGGTCGAAGGCCGCCACCTTCTCCGGGGTGATCCACCCGTCGCGCTTGGCCCAGATGCCGAGCACCGGTCCCTGGAGCTTCTTGAGCACGTTCGCGTCGGTCACCGGCAGCCCGTAGTACATCACCGTCCCGGCGACCTTCCCCGGGCTGGCCAGCGATGCGTTCAGGCTCTGTCCGCCTCCCATGGACCAGCCGAGGGCGGCGATCTTCTTTCCGGGCAGGGCGCGGGCGAGCCACTCGACCCCGGCGACCTCCACCTCGGTGGCCGCCTTCGCGTCGAGGGCGGAGAAGAGCTTCTGCGCCTCGTCGGCGTCGGTGGTCACGGTGCCCCCGAAGAGGTCCGGCGCCAGGACCAGGTAGCCCTGCGCCGCCCAGCGGTCCGCCTCGGACTTCACCCAGTCGTTGAGCCCCCACCACTCGTGGAGCACCAGGAGGCCCCCGTGCGGCTGGCCCTTGGGCCGCGCCACGTACGCCGTGCTCGTCTTCCCGCCCGGCACGGTGAGCTCGACCGACTTCCCGTGGTGCGCCGGTGCCTTCTCCGCGGTGGCCACACCGCCGGCGAGCATCGAGAGGACCAGGGCTGCGCGGAACGACACTGTCCTACCTCCTTGGGAGCCCCCGGAAGTGGCCGATCTTCCTAGCACTCCCCGGGAGCACGCACGAGGCCGCACGAGTTGCCGCCGGGGCGGGGGCGGTACCATCTTCCGGTCGGTTCCCCGGAAGCCACCGACACCCCATGTCCTTCGTCCTGGTCGTCGACGACGACGCGAGCCACCGCACGCTGATCTGCGATCTCCTCGATGAGATGGGCTACCGCACCCGGAGCGCGGGCAACGGCCGCGAGGCCCTCGACGTGCTCGAGGAGGAGATGCCGCAGGCGGTGCTGCTCGACCTGCGCATGCCGGTGATGAGCGGGTGGGGGCTGCTCGAGGCGCTGAAGAAGCTCCCCCGCGCCCGAGGCCTGCCGATCATCATCATCTCGGCCTACGGCTTCGAGTGGGAGGCGGAGCTGGTGGGAGCGAGCGGGTACGTCAGCAAGCCCGTGGACCTGGACCGCGTCCGCGAGACCGTCACCCGCATCCTCGGACCGCCGCCCGAGGCGCAGCTGCTCCACTAGCGGGAGCGCTGCGTCCTAGAGCTTCTGGTGCTCCTTGGCGGCGCCGTGGGCCTCGCCGCCACCTTCGGCAGGGGCCTCCATCGCCATGTTCCAGGGCTCGACCGGCAGGTTGGGCCCGGAGCTCCACGTCATCATCGCCCAGCCGGTCTGCGGCTCGAAGGTCTGGCCGAAGCCCCAGTTGGCGCGGGTCCCGAAGAGGGTGAGCAAGGGCTGCGCCTGGGTGGTGAGCGGAGAGGTCTCGCCACGCATCGTTCCGGGGATGACCGCGTTCGGGTCCGAAGGGAGCCTGGCCAGCCCGCCCGAGGTGCTGACGAACATCACGCCCCAGCGCCCGGCATTGCCGAGGCTGGTCGTGTCCGGCGTGTTGGAGAGCGGCCCGTGCTCGGAGGAGCAACCGACCACGGAGGCGCCGAGCGCGAGCGCGCCGGCCAGAGCCAGGGGACGGGGAAGAAGGCGCATACCGGGCGGTGGCCTTAGCACAAACGGCCACGGCCGGAAGGTCCGACCGTGGCCGCTCGTGAACTTCCGCTGAACGCCCTCTTACTTGTTGCTGCCGCCGCTCGTGGTGTCCGGGGTGGTCGACCCGGTCGACCCGGCGCCGGTGGCGTCGGAGCCGCTGCCGCCCGAGCCGGGGGCCTTGTCGGTGGTCATGCTCGAGGAGCTGCTCTCGTGCTTCTTGGTGGTCGTGGACCTGTCACCCGACCCGCCGTAGGTGCTCTCGGTGCTCGAGGACGAGCTGCCCTGGTAGGACTTCTGCTGCTTGGTGGTGTCGGTCGACCCGCTGCTCGAGCCGCTCGACGGGTCCGAGGTCGAGCCCGTGCCCGCCGATCCGCTCCCGCCGTAGCTGGAGCCGCTGCCGGACGAGCCCGAGCCGCCGTAGCTCGAGCCGCTGCCGGCGCTGCCCGAGCCGCCGTAGCTGGAGCCGCTCCCCGTGCTGCCCGGGCTGGTGGTGGAGCCCGTGCTGCCCGGGCTCGCGGTGGAACCGGAGCCCGCGCTGCCGGACCCGGTCGTCTGGTCCGACGTCGAGCCCGAGCCCGTCGTCGTGCTGCCGGAAGACTGGGCGAAGGCGAACGGCGCCGCCCCGAGCATTCCGACGAGAACCATCTTCTTCATGAATCCGTTCATCGTTTCCTCTCTCCAGATTTTGGCGACCCAAGGGGTTGTGGAAGGACGGGTCGCCCTGAGGTTCCGGAGAGGGTTGGGCGGGCTGCCGGTCATCACCACTGACCCGCAGGCCAAGTTCGACGCACCAGGACGCGCGGCCGAGGAGCAGCCCGTCGGGCCTCCAAGAATTCCCGGCTCCGAGGCAGAGTGCCGCCAGCCCTCGTGCGCGTTTTCCATTCGGACCACCACGTCGTTCCGCTTCCGCAAGGCCATCGCTTCCCGATGGGGAAGTACCGGCTGCTCCGCGAGTCGCTGCTCGCCTCGGGCGTCTTGCAGGCGGACGAGCTCGCGCCGGCGGAGCTGGTCGACGTCGAGGCGCTGTTGCACGTGCACACGCCGCGGTGGGTTTGGGCGGTGCTCGAGGCGCGGCTGAGCGAGGCCGAGGAGCGGCGCCTCGGATTTCCCTGGAGCCCGGAGCTGGTGGCGCGTTCGCGCGCCTCGGTGGGCGGCACCTGCGCGGCGGCGGCGCGTGCGCTGGTGGAGGGCATCGGCGGGAACCTCGCCGGCGGGACCCACCACGCCTTCCCCGACCACGGTGAGGGCTACTGCGTCTTCAACGACATCGCGGTGAGCATCCGGGTGCTCCAGGCGGAGGGCAGCATCCGCCGCGCGCTGGTGGTGGACCTCGACGTCCATCAGGGCAACGGGACCGCCGCGGTGTTCGCCGGCGACCCGGAGGTCTTCACCTTCAGCATCCACGGCGAGCACAACTTCCCCTTCCGGAAGCAGCGCTCGAGCCTCGACATCGGGCTACCCGACGGCTCGGGCGACGACGTCTACCTCGACGTGCTCACCCGCCACCTGCCGCGGGTTCTGGAGGCCGCCCGACCTGACATCGTTTACTACCAGGCCGGCGTCGACCCGCTCGCCGAGGACACGCTGGGGCGTCTCTCCCTCACCCACGCCGGGCTGGAGGCGCGCGACACCTTCGTCCTCGAGGCCATGCGGCGCTCCGGAGTGCCGGTGGTGGTCACACTGGGGGGCGGGTATGCTCGTCCGCTCGAAGCGACGGTGAGAGCCCACATCGGCACCTATCGCGCAGCTCGGACGGTGTGGGGATAATTCTTTCAGCCCACCCGTCATGCTCGAGCTCACCCCGGAGGTCCTGGCGACCCTCTACGACCAGAGTCCGGTCCCGGTCTTCGTGTTCGCGCCGATCTGGGACGGGCCCCGGGTGGTGCACTTCCGCTCCGTGTACGCCAATCCCCTCGCCGATCGCGCGATGGGGACGCCGCCCGCCGAGGTGGCGCGGGCCATCCGCGAGCACGCGCCCGAGGCCGACCGCTGGGGACTGCTGCCGAGCTACGCCCGGACGATGGAGACCGGCGAGCCCACCGATCGCCGCGTCGTCCACGACATCGGGCTGGGGAAGAGCTTCTTCCGGGTCAACGCGACGCGCGCCGGCTCGCTGCTGGTCGTGCACTTCTGGGACCTCACCCAGGAGACCGAGACCCGCGACGCGCTCCGGGACGCGGAGGAGGATCGCGACCGCACCGAGCGGCGCCGCGCGGAGCTGGAGTCGCTGCTGGCGCAGGTGCCGGCGGAGATGGCCTTCCTGCGTGGGCCCACGCTGGTCTTCGAGTTCGTCAACAACCACTACCGGGCCCGCCATCCGGGACGCGAGTTCCTCGGCCGCCCCATCGCCGAGGCCCACCCGGAATGGCGGGACGACCCGCTGCTCGGGGCGATGCTCCAGGTGCTGCGCACCGGCTCGCCCTACCGCGACGAGGAGCATCCGCTGCCGATCGTCACCCCGGGCGGGACGGAGCGGCGGTGGTTCGATCTCGCCATCCTTCCCGTCCGCGGCCGTGACGGAGACGTCGACGGCGTGCTGGCCTTCGCCACCGACGTCACCGAGCAGGTCAGGGCACGGGCCCACAGCGACGCGCTGACCCGCGAGCGAATGGCGCTTGCGGAGGAGCTGGAGGGGGAGCGGCGCCGGCTCGAGCTGGGCGAGGAGCGCTTCCGCAGCATCGTCGAGACGCACGCCGACATCGTCTGGGTCGCGGACTGGCACGGGCAGATGCGGCAGGTCGTCCCGAGCTGGTGCGCGCTCACCGGTCAGAAGCCGGAGGAGATGCTGGGCCTGGGCTGGGTGGACGCGGTTCACCCGGACGACCTCGCCCGCGCGTCGCAGGCCTGGTCCGACGCGATCGCGCAGCGGCGGCGCTTCGAGATCGAGTTCCGGGTCCGCAAGGCCTCCGGCGGCTGGGCCACGGTGGCCTCCCGCGGAATCCCCCTGCTCCGGGCCGACGGCCGGATCCGCGAGTGGGTGGGCACCAGCATCGACGTCACCACCCGCCATCGCGAGGAAGAGGCGCTGCGCATCCTCTCCGGCGGCGCCGCTGAGCTCTCCAACACCCTCGACTACCAGGCCACGCTGCGCGCGGTGGGCGAGATGGCCATCCCGACCTTCGCCGACATCTGCATCGTGGATCTGATGGAGGAATCGGGCGTCCTCCGGCGCGTGGAGGTCGCGGGGCGGGTGGAGGAGGACGTGCTCGAGGGCTTCCGACGCCTCCCGCCGCGGACCGACCCCGATTCTCCGGTGATGGAGGCTTTGCGAACGCGCCGGTCCGTGCTCCGCGAGCGTTTACCCGCGGCGGTCAAGCTGGAGATCGCCGGTCAGACCGAGCTGCTCCGGCTCTTCGAGCGAATCAGCCCGACCTCGCTGGTGTGCGCACCGCTCTCCGCGCGTGGCCGGACGCTGGGGGTCATCAGCTTCCTCACCGTGCGGAGCGGGCGGCGCTTCGAGCGACTCGACCTGGCGCTGGTGGAGGAGCTCGCCCGCCGCGCGGCGCTGGCGATGGACAACGCCGAGCTCTACCAGCGCGCCGAGGAGGCCAACCGGGCCAAGGACGAGTTCCTGGCCACGGTCAGCCACGAGCTCCGCACGCCGCTGGCCTCCATCCTCGGCTGGACGCGGCTCCTCCGCCGTGGCGGGCTCAGCACCGAGAAGCAGACCCGGGCGCTGGAGACGCTGGAGCGAAACGCGCGGGCCCAGACGCGGCTGGTGGAGGACCTGCTCGACGTGAGCCGCATCGTCTCGGGGAAGACGCGGCTCAACGTGGAGAGCGCGGACCTCGCCCGCATCGTCGAGTCGGCGGTGGAGTCCATCCGGCCCGGCGCCGACGGCCGCGGCGTCCAGCTCCAGGCCTCGGTCCAGCCCTGCACGCTCGAGGGAGACCCCGAGCGACTGCACCAGATCCTCTGGAATCTCCTCTCCAACGCGGTGAAGTTCACCCCGCGGGGCGGCCGGGTGACGATCTCGTTGGAGGTCCGCGACCGCACCGCCACGCTGACGGTCAGCGACACCGGCCAGGGCATCCCGGCCGACTTCCTCCCCCACGTCTTCGAGCGCTTCCGGCAGGCCGACGCGACGGCGACCCGGGCGCACGGGGGTCTCGGCCTCGGCCTGGCCATCGTGCGGCACCTGGTGGAGCTCCACGGGGGGACGGCGTCGGCGGCCAGCCCGGGCGAGGGGCGCGGCGCGACGTTCACCCTGCGGCTGCCGCTCGGCGCTGCCGCTCCGATCGAGCGAGCGCTGCCTGACTTCGCGCCGGGACAGCGAATCAGCCTCGCCGGCCTTCGCCTGGTGGTGGTGGACGACGAGGCGGACACCCGCGACATGGTGGCATCGATGCTCGAGCAGCACGGCGCGGAGGTCGTTCCACTGGCCGACGCCGAGGAGGCCCTCCGCTGGCTCGCCGCGAACCGCGCCGACCTCCTGGTCTCGGACGTGGCGATGCCGCGGATGGACGGCTGCGCGCTCATCCGCGAGCTCCGGCGCAGCGGCACCGCCCCGATCGCAGCGCTGCCCGCCGTGGCGCTGACCGCCTACGCGCGGCCCGAGGACCGTCTCCGGGCCCTCGACGCGGGGTTCCAGGACTACCTGACGAAACCGGTCGAGCCGGAAGTGCTCGTCGCCCGCGTGGCCGCCCTGGCGAGGCCCCGCGTGGCCGCATGACCTGAAGGTCACGACCTCGGCGTCAGGGAAGCATTGTCCGAAAGGTCAGGGGGACGGCAGTCGTTCGCTCGAGGCCACGCCATCTCGATGAGTCCGGACCGGGCGTCGAGGTCGCCGGACGGTCATCCGGGGCAGTCGTCCGGTCGCCCCGACTCGTGGTCGCTCAAGTCCACGACATTCGGTCCATCGGGAGCCGCGGCGCAGCAGACAGGACGCACCGTCACAGCGGAGGCGGAATCGGTCGGGTCGCGCATTCGGCTGCATCGGGGGATCCCGTCAGCGGGCCGCAATACCATCTTGTCCGGGTACCCCCGTTTGGAGACGTCCGTGTTCACCAGCGATCCAGCTCCGCCGGACGCGGCGCCGCACTCGGTCGCGCTCTGGAGAACGCTGCTCGAGGCCACCGGTGACGCCGTCCTGGTCGTCGGGGCCCACGGCCGGGTGCTCGCCACGAATCCGGCGTTCTGCCGACTGTTCGCGCTCCAGTCGCAGGCCACCACGCTGGAGGGGCTGAGCTTCACCGAGCTCTGCGAGCGACTCGGGGAGTCGTTCGCCGACAGCGCCCACCTCGTCGCCCGCGCCGCCGAGCTGCTGCGCCACGAAGGTCCCGTCCTCGGCGAGTGGTGGCGGATGGCCGATGGGCGGGTCCTCGAATCCGACGTCCTCCCCGTGGTGGTGGAGGGCCACCGCGCGGAGCAGCTCTGGCTCTGGCGCGACGTCACCGAGCGCGCACGGCTGCACGCCGGCGAGGCGAACGGCCATTTCCACGAGCAGAGCCTCTCGCACATCGACGAGCTCACCGGGCTCTTCAACCGGCGCGGGTTCCTCCACTTCGCCCGCGCGCAGCTCGACGCCGCGGCGCTCGCCCGCCGGCCGATGCTGCTCATCTTCGTGGACCTGGACGACCTGAAGGGCATCAACGACCGGCTGGGCCACGCCGCCGGCGACGGCGCCCTGGTGGAGACGGGCACGGTGCTCAAGTCCACCTTCCGCGAGCGCGACGTCGTGGCGCGCCTGGGCGGTGACGAGTTCGTGGTGCTGGTGACCGACTCCTCGGTGGTGCGCGAGGCGGATCTCCTCGCCCGTCTCGGCGGACGGCTCGACGCGCTCAACGGTCGGGCCGGGCGGGAGTTCCAGCTCCGCTTCAGCACCGGCGTGGCGGCATTCGACCCGGGGCATCCGGAGACGCTGGAGGAGCTGCTCTCCGAGGCGGACAGCCGGATGTACCTGGACAAGCGCCGGCGCAAGGACGCCGCCGCTCACTGAGACGCCCGAGGAGGCCCCTCAGCTCTTCGCGAGCTGCCGGAGCACGAACGGCAGGATGCCGCCGTGCCGGTAGTAGTCGAGCTCGTTCGGGGTGTCGATCCGGCAGGTGACGGTGAACTCCTTCGTCCCCTGCTCTCCGGTGACCTTCACCGTGAGCCGCTTGCCCGGAGTGAGCCCCTCGGCGACGCCGGCGATGTCGAACGTCTCCTTGCCGGTGAGCCCCAGGGTCGAGGCGTCCACGCCCGCGTCGAGCTGCAGCGGGAGCACGCCCATGCCGACGAGGTTGCTCCGGTGGATTCGCTCGAAGCTCCTGGCGATGACCGCCCGGACCCCGAGGAGCAGCGTGCCCTTCGCCGCCCAGTCGCGCGAGCTTCCGGTCCCGTACTCCGAGCCGGCGATGACCAGCAGCGGCGTCTTCTCCGCCGCGTACTTCATCGCGGCGTCGTAGATGCTCATCCGCTCCCGGCTCGGGTGGTGCACCGTGACTCCGCCCTCCACGCCCGGAACCAGGAGATTCCGGAGGCGGATGTTGGCGAACGTGCCGCGCACCATCACCTCGTGGTTGCCGCGCCGGCTCCCGTAGGAGTTGAAGTCCTTGGGCTCCACGCCCTGCTCCATCAGATACCGCGCCGCCGGGCTCGCCTTGGCGATGCTGCCTGCCGGGCTGATGTGGTCGGTGGTGACGGAGTCGCCGAGCAGCGCCAGCACGCGGGCGCCCCGGACGTCCTGCACCGGAGGCGGCTCCTTGGGCAGGTTCTCGAAGAACGGAGGCCGGCGGACGTAGGTGCTCCTGGCGTCCCAGGCGAAGGTGTTCGACGCCGGGGCCTCGAGCTGACGCCAGCGCTCGTCACCCTCCATCGCGTGCGCGTACTGGTTCCGGAACTGCTCCGGCTTGACGTGCGCGGCGATGGCCTCGCGGACCTCCTGGTCGGAGGGCCAGATATCTCGGAGGTAGACCGGGTTGCCGTTGCGGTCCACGGCGAGCGGCTGGTTGTCGAGGTCGAGGTCCATCTCGCCGGCGATGGCGTAGGCCACCACCAGCGGCGGGCTGGCGAGGAAGTTCATCCGGACGAAGGGGTTGATCCGCCCCTCGAAGTTCCGGTTTCCGGAGAGCACCGCGGCCACCACCAGGTCGTGGTCGGTGACGGCGCTGGAGATGTGGTCCGGAAGCGGGCCCGAGTTCCCGATGCAGGTGGTGCAGCCGTAGCCCACCAGGTGGAAGCCCAGCGCCTCGAGGTAGGGGACCAGGCCCGCCGAGCGCAGGTAGTCCATCACCACCTTGCTCCCCGGGGCGAGCGAGGTCTTCACCCACGGCTTGGTCCCCAGCCCGCGCTCCACCGCCTTCTTCGCCAGGAGCCCGGCGGCGAGCAGCACCGCGGGGTTGCTGGTGTTGGTGCAGGAGGTGATCGCCGCGATGACCACCGCGCCGTGGTGCAGCCGGTAGCTCAGCGTGCCCTGGTTGACCGTCGCGCTCTCCGCCAGCCGGGCTGCGCCCGAGGGAGGTGCCGCCTTCGGAGCCCCGGCCGGCCCCGCGTCGTCGTCCTGGGGCGGCGCGGTGTTCACCATCTCCACCAGGCTCTTCTGGAAGATCTGCTTCGCGTCCTTGAGCGGCACCCGGTCCTGAGGCCGCTTCGGCCCGGCGAGGCTCGGCTCGACGGTGGAGAGGTCGAGCGAGAGGCTGTCGGTGAAGACCGGCTCGGCCGCCTCCGGCGTGTGGAACAGGCCCTGGGCGCGGCAGTACGCCTCCACCACCTCGACCTGCGCCGCGGGGCGACCGGTGAAGCGGAGATAGGAGAGCGTCTCCTTGTCCACCGGGAAGAAGCCGATCGTGGCGCCGTACTCCGGAGCCATGTTGGCGATGGTGGCCCGGTCGGGGAGCGACAGCTCGGAGATGCCGGGGCCGAAGAACTCCACGAACTTCCCCACCACGCCCTTCTTGCGGAGCATCTGGGTGACGGTGAGCACGAGATCCGTCGCGGTGGCGCCGGCGGGGAGCTTCCCGCTCAGCCGGAACCCGATGACCTGCGGGATGAGCATCGTCAGCGGCTGTCCGAGGAGCGCGGCCTCGGCCTCGATGCCGCCGACGCCCCAGCCGACGACGCCGAGCGAGTTCACCATCGTGGTGTGGGAGTCGGTTCCCACCAGCGTGTCCGGGAACAGGCGGGTGCCGTCCTGGAAGACCACCTGGGCCAGGAACTCGAGGTTCACCTGGTGGCAGATGCCGGTGTCGGGCGGCACGACCCGGAAGTTCCGGAACGCGCCCTGCCCCCAGCGGAGGAAGGCGTAGCGCTCGCGGTTGCGATCGAACTCCAGCTCGGCGTTGGCCTGGAAGCTGCCGCTGCTGCCGAACTGGTCCACGACCACCGAGTGGTCGATGACCAGGTCCGCCGGGTTGCGGGGGTTGATCTTGTTCGCATCGCCCCCGAGGCTCGCGAGCGACTCGCGCATCGCCGCCAGGTCCACCACCGCGGGAACGCCGGTGAAGTCCTGGAGCAGGACGCGGGCGACATGGAAGGAGATCTCGGTGTCGGGAGCGGCCTTGGGGTTCCAGGCCAGCATCTTCTCCACGTGCTCTCGCTTCACCACCCGCCCGTCCTCGTGGCGGAGGAGATTTTCGAGGAGCACCCGCAGGGAGAACGGGAGCTGTCGAACTGAGGGATGCGACTTGGCCAGCACGTCCAGCGAGAAGACCTCGTAGGTCTTGCCGCCGACCTGCAGGCTGCCTCGAGTCTGGAAGGAGTCGGTGGTCATGGCCGTCTGCAGGGCGATATGCCCGGGAGAGCGACCGAGCGCAACGACCGCGCGTCCGATGGGCTCCATGCGTGGAGCGCACGAACGTGGCGCATCCCCGCCTGGCCCCTGGGCCCTTGCCGGCTCCCCACCTCCGCACCCACATTTCGATGGTGGGCGAAGACGTTGCCCCCATGCTGGTCGAGGGAGAAGTCGCGGTGGTAAATCGGGTGGCGGTGCCCGGTGCAGACCGGCGCGCCTCGCCGGACGATCCGGAGCTGTCACGGACCGCCCCCGGGACGGGCCGAACGGACCCCGGAGGCAGTCATGGCTGACCAGTCACGTGACCAGGAGTGGCAGAGCAGGATCCGCATCGGGATGACCGTGCTCGCTCCGGACGGAGACACGCTCGGGCAGGTGTTCGAGATCGGGGAGCAGGCGCTGGCCTGCGAGCGGGGCGCCTTCTTCGCGCGCGAGTGGAAGGTGAGCTACGCGGAGGTGGACCACGTGGACGACCGGGGCGTGTGGCTCCGTCACGGCCGAGGCTCGCTGGAGCGCGTCTCGCACGGCGCCTACGAGGGCCCGACCGAGCGCTACCAGGCCTCGGCGGGGGCGTCTCCCATTCACGAGTGGGCGGAGTTCGATCCACCGGCCTGCGGAAAGGAGCACCATCCGGCGGCGGACGCCTTGCGCACGGGTGCTCCAGCGGCAACGGACGAGGCCGGGGTTCCGGGAGACGACACGAAGGGCCGGCACTGAAGACTCGCCGGTTGACCCCCGGTCAGCCGCCGAGCAGTCTCCCGGCCCCGTCATGGCCGAGTGCACCCACGTCGAGACCCTCAAGCCGGTTCACCCCCACACCACCAAGGGCTGCGAGGACTGCCTGAAGATGGGCGGACGCTGGGTCCACCTGCGTCTGTGCCTCAGCTGCGGTCACGTGGGCTGCTGCGACTCGAGCCCCAACCGGCACGCGACGAAGCACTTCCAGGAGACCCAGCACCCCATCGTCCAGTCGATGGAGCGCGGTGAGGACTGGGGCTGGTGCTACATCGACGAGGTGGACTTCGAGGGCGACGAGCTTCCGCCGCGAGGCTGAGGAGCCCGCCCGATGCGAAACCACGGCTCGCTTCCGGCGATTGCCCTCGTGCTCTGCAGCGGGCTGGTGGCCTGCGCGACCGCCTCGCCCTCCCCCGAGGCGCAGCGGGTCATCGCGGTGGACGGCGTCCCCGGCCCGCTCTGCGACAACCTGGGCACGGTCATCGGCGAGAGCCAGCCGCACGGGTGGGGGTCGGGAGACACCACCGGCGAGCAGCTCGTCGCAGAGGCCACCGCGGAGGCGATGCAGCGCGCGGCCCAGCGTGGCGCGACGCACATCTTTCTCTCCCCGGTGACGATGCAGGAGAAGAACGGCGCGCCGTTCCAGGCGACCCGGACCGGCGTTGCCTTCCGCTGCGGCGGCCGCTGATCAGCCTCGCGGCTTCGCCCAGTGGATGGCGTAGAGGGCGGTGAACAGCGCCCCGATCGCGGCGTGAGTCCAGCCCAGCGCGTTGCGGAGACCGGCCCCGGTCACGACCTGCACCGCGTAGCCGCCCAGCACCATCGGCGCGGCGACCACGAGGAGGACCAGCCCCGTCCGCCGGCCGCGCTGCACGCCACGGCCGAGCATTCCCTGGACGTGCCCCCGGGCGGCGACCCCCAGGGCGAAGAGGAGCACCGGAGCGGCGAGGACGTGCGCGTGCTGCCAGAAGGGCTGCCACGGGCTCGGCTCCGGCCCGAAGTCCCCCTTCACCGACCCGAAGTAGCGCAGCCATCCGTAGACCACGCCGGTGAGCCCGCCGAGGAAGAAGCCGATCCGCAGGCTCCACCGCTCGAGGCGTCTCACGGCGGCGCCTTCGGCCCCAGCACCTCGAACTCGGCCAGCGCGCGCCGCGAGGCGTCCACCAGCGCCTGGGCGGTCAGGCTCGCTCCGCTCAGCGGCCGGATGTCGGCCTTGAGCGACAGCTTCGGCGAGAGCGTCTGCCCCTGGAGCTGCTGTCTCCAGCGCTCGGGCGCGGCGTACTCCTCGGGCTCCTGGAAGCGAATCACCTCCACCCGCAGCACGACTCCCTTGGGGGAGATGGCCACCATCGCCGTCTCCTGTTGCGTCCGCACCACGTGGGTGTCGAAGAAGGCCACGCCCAGCAGCTCCGTCCCCTTCCGCGCCTCGTAGGACACGACGTAGCGCGACTTCATCTCCACCTTGGCCAGGTCCTCGATGCGCTTCCGCTGCTCCTCGGTCAGGAAGTGCTCCTTGCGCTCCAGGGTCGCCCCGGGGAACACCAGCGCCAGCGCCTCCGTCTGGGTGAGGCGGTCCGCGGCCGTCGCGCTCGTCGCGAGGAGCACCGACAGGACGAGGAGCGCGCCTACCCATGAGCGTCCGTCAGAAGAGGTACGCCAGCGCGACGTTGAACTGGTTGCGTCCGGTGCGTGCGGCATTGGTCCTGATGTCGTAGTCGAGCTTCACCGCCACCTGGGGGATGGGCTTGAAGTTCGCCCCCAGGTACACGTTCGTCTGCAGATTGGCCGGATCGACGGTGGCCCCCGGAGCGACCGCGACCTGGGTGTTGAAGCGCTCGTATCGCACGAAGGGGATGAGCGCCATCCGGGTGGAGGGGACGAGCGACAGGACGTCGAAGCCGGCCTCGACGTAGCCACCGGCCTGCACGGTCCCGGTGGCGAAGGCCTGCGCGTCGGGCCCCAGCGCGGCCAGGCCGTCGCCGCTGTTCGTGACCCTGGCGTAGATGGCGCGGGCCTGGAAGCCGTGGCTGCGGAACTCCGCGTGGGCCTCGACCATGGTGGTCCAGATCGCCGGCGCGTCGTTGGTCTGCTGCGAGTCGCCGCCGTAGAAGCTCGCCCCCACGAGCAGCCCGGGCAGCGGATGCCAGTCCAGCCGGGCGGTGAGGCCGAACTTGTTGGCGATGGCCTGGTGCCCGTCCTGCCGGCCGCCGCCGATGCCTCCGTTCCCCTCGGCGTTGAAGCCCGCGGCGTTGAGCCCGTTCACCAGATAGAGGCGGTAGACCAGGTTCAGCGGGAGCTGCCCGTGGAAGCCGACGCCGATCTCGTGCCAGGTGGTGGGGATGAGGCCGCCCTCGTTCTCCAGGGCCGGCCGGTACGCTCCGAGGAAGGTGGGGGGCTCGTGGAGCTCGTTGATGAAGCCCACCGGCAGCAGCATGTTCCCCGCGCGGACGTTGAAGGCCTTGGAGATGAGGAAGTCGAGGTAGACGAACTCGACGATCGCCTCGCCCTCGGGGTGCTCGTCGGAGAAGCCGCTGTGCTCGAACTCGAACTCGGAGTTGAGCACCAGCCAGTCGTTGAACTTGTAGCCGACGTAGAGGACCGCCCGGAGGGTGTCGGCGATGTTGTCGACCGGGGCGACGCTGCCGTCCTCGAGGCGACCGCCGTAGAAGCTGACGATGGTCTCGCCATAGCCGCCGATGGAGAGGCCGTCCTTCTGGTACACCTTGCTCGCCGCAGGGGAGAGGCCCAGCGCGCGTCCACGATCCAGGAGATCGCCACCGGAGACCGGAACCACCGGCGCCGAGCCGGTCTTCTGCGCCTCCAGCTCCTCACCCAGGATCTCCACCCGCCGCTTGAGCTCCTCGACCTCCTTCTGCAGGTCCGCGGTGCTGGCCGCGCCGGCGTCCGGGCGGTCCTGCCCGAAGGCCGGAGCGCAGAGAAGGACGAGCAGGGCGAATGCGCTGCGGGGAACGGTCATCGAGGCGTCTCCGTTGCGAGTGCCGGGTGAAGGTTCAGGTCAAGGGCGCTCCGGCTCTCCAGCGGCGGGCGGCCCGGGCGCTGGAAGACGGCCGCGACCTGGTGCGCGTCCGCCCAGGCCCGACCCCGCTCCGGGCCCATGACGTAGAGCGCGGTGGAGAGGACGTCGGCGGTGAGCCCGTCGGGAGCGACCACGGAGACGCTGCCCCACGCCGGCGAGGCGACGCCGGACTTCGGATCCAGGATGTGCCGGCCGTGCTCCGACGTCCCGCTCGAGCTGAGCGAGCCGGGGCCGAGCAGGAAGCTCAGCGTCGCGCGGTGTCGATCGTCCGGGGCGGCGAGGGAGACGCTGCGCGGCCGGCCGACCACGCGCAGCTGGCCGCCGAAGTCGAGCAGCGCGTCCCGGACCCCGGCCGCGAGGAGCACCCCGGCCATGCGGTCCAGCGCGTAGCCCTTGAGGAAGCCCCCCTCCTCCACCGCCGCCTCGGGATGTCCCAGCCGGGCGACGCCGCGAGCCAGGTCGAGGGAGAGGAGGCGGGCGCCGGAGGCGGCGCGGGCGCGGGCGAGCTCCTCGGCCGAGGGCGTGCGACCGCCGGTCCGGGTGCCCCAGGCCTGGAGGACCGCGCCGAGCACGGGGTCGAATGCGCCGTCCGTCTTTCGGTTGAAGTCCAGGATGGTGGAGAGCAGCTCGAGCCACTCGCGATCGAGCGGGACCTCGGCGCCCCGGGCGCGGTTGAGGCGGCTCCACGACGAGTCGGCCCGCCAGGTGGAGCACGCCGCCTCGATGCGCTCCGACTCCCGGAAGGCGGCCTCGGTCGCGGTCCGGAGCACCTCGTCGGAGGGGCCCTCGGCGTCGATGCTCAGCCGCGTCCCCATCGCGTAGACGCTCCGCTCGAGCCGGGCCGGGGCCGGCCCGGTTGCCCCGACGGACCCCGCGACCAGCAGCGCGGGGATCAGCCCGAGGGCGGCGGAGGGGGTGGCGAGCATTCCCCCTCCGACAAACAGATTTTGCGAGTCAAAGTCAATATCAATTTGGTACAACCCCCCCTCCCGATGCCTGGCTCCACCGTCCGCGCCGCCGCTCTCGGGGTGCTGCTCTGCAGCGCCGCCTGCGGTCCAGATGCCCCCCTCCCCGCCGACGAGGTGGGGCTCAACGCCCTCGAGCGCCTCGGCAAGCGCCTCTTCGAGGACCCGTCGCTCTCCGAGCCGGCCGGCCTGTCCTGCGCGAGCTGCCACGACGCGAAGGCGGCCTTCACCGGGAGCAACGGCTCGCCGGTGCCGGCGGTCGCGCGCGGGAGCCGCGACGGCCAGCTCGGGACGCGGAACACGCCCACGCTGGGCTACGTCGGCCTCATCCCCTCCTTCCACTTCGAGGAGGAGCAGGAGGACGACGGCTCCACCAGCCTCGTCCCGGTGGGCGGCCAGTTCTGGGATGGCCGGGCCGCGGACCTCGCCGCCCAGGTGGAGAGCCCGCTGACCAATCCCCGGGAGATGAACAACGCCTCCGTGGCGGACGTGGTGAGCAAGGTGAGCGCCGCGCCCTACGTCTCGCTGATGCGCGCGGTGTTCGGCCCCGGCGCCCTCGACGACGAGGACCTGGCGATGCGCCACGTCGGCGAGGCCATCGCCGCGTTCGAGCGGACGAAGCGCTTCCAGCCCTTCTCCTCCCGGTTCGACGACTTCCTGCGGGGCAAGGCCGAGCTCACCGCGCAGGAGGCGCTCGGGTTCGAGCTCTTCAAGGACCCGCAGAAGGCCAACTGCCTGGCCTGCCACGTCGGCGACCCGAGCTCGCCGCGGCCCGAGGACTGGCTCTTCACCGACTTCACCTACGACAACCTCGGGGTGCCGAGGAACGGCTCCATCCCCGACAACGCCGACCCGAGCTACCACGACCGCGGGCTGTGCAACCGCAGCGACCTCGATGGCCTCGTGCCGGCGGGCACCGACCTCTCGGGCCTGTGCGGGGCCTTCAAGGTGCCGACGCTCCGGAACGTCGCCATCACCGCGCCCTACTTCCACAACGGCGAGCTGGCGACGCTGAGAGACGTGGTCGTCTTCTACGTGACCCGCGGGCCCGACCCCGGGCGCTGGTACGCAGGCAGCGCCCAGCCGGACGATCTCTCGCCCGCGGACACCCCGAACATGAACAGCTCCGAGGTTCCCTACGACCGGCGTCCCGGAGAGGCGCCGCGCCTCGACGACACGGAGATCGACGCGCTGGTCGCCTTCCTCCAGACGCTCACCGACCGCTCCGAGTGACGCCCGGTCCGGGCTAGGCTAGGTCGCCTCGAGCGCCTTCAGCGCCGCCCGGCACACCGCCTCGCGCGCCCACGCCGGCTCGAGCACCTCGGCCTCGCCGCCGAAGGAGAGCACCCACTGGATGAGCCAGCGCTCCTCCCCGGCGACCTTCACCTCCACCCCGCCGTCGGTGAGCTCGCGGGCCTCGCCGCCGAAGCGCTCGCGCAGGTAGGGGGCGGCCTGGGCGGTGAAGCGCACCCGCACCGAGCCGCGCTCCGCCGGGTCCGGGACGCGGGCCGGCGGCATCGAGCGGGGAGAGAAGGCCCGGTCGGTGCGGCGGATGTCGGTCATCCGGTCCAGCCGGAAGAGGCGCTCCGAGCCGCGGGTGAGATCCCAGCCGTAGAGGTACCACTGCCCGCGGTGGTTGAAGACCTCCACCGGCTCGACCCGGCGGCGCTCGGCGGCAGTGCTTCCTCGCGCCGCGTAGTCGAACTCGAGCTCGTGTCGCTCCTCCACCGCGCGGGTCAGGATGCCGAGGGCCTCGGGGGCCAGCGAGCGCGCGTTCACCGCGCTTCCCAGCTCGCGGTACATCTTCTTGGCGCTCGCCGGGAGGATCCGCTCCAGCTTGCCGAGCGCCGAGGCCAGCGCGGTCTGCGCGCCCGGACGGAGCAGCTCGGCGGCGGCGGCGAGCGCGGCGGCCTCGGGACCGGTCAGCCGCGGCGGCTTGCTGAAGCGCTGGTCGAGGTCCACCCAGACCTGGTCGTTCTCCACGTGCAGGTCGATGAAGTCGTCGGGCTGGAAGGGCGGCCGCCCCACCATCGTCAGCAGCTCGAGGTCCCGGAGCAGCTCCTCCCGGCTCACCCCCAGCTGCCGCGCGAGCGCATCCACGGTCACCCCGCGGTGCCGGGCGGCGTAGGGAACGACGAAGAGGAGGCGGCGGAGCCGCTCGTGCACGTCGCTCATGCCCGGCCTCCGTGTCTCGAGGCCACTGCCTGGGCCAGCTCCCGGAAGCGGTCGCGCGCGGACTCGGGCGCCACGACCCGGGCCTGCGGCCAGAGCGCGAGGACGTGCTTGAGGAGCGCGTCCAGCAAGCTGACGGTGAGCACCACCTCGGTCCGGTCGCCGGTGCGCTCCACCCGCGCGTCGGGGAAGTGGGCGCCGGCCTGTGCGATGAGCGGCCCCTGCAGCTCGAGGCGGACCTCGACCGGCGGCTCGATGCCCCACTGCCAGGGTGCGTGCGGGACGTGGGTGTCGATGGCGAAGTCCTTCGGGACCTCGAAGTCGTGCGTCCGGGGCTTGCTGCCGTTCATCTTCAGCGCGCGGATGCGGTGGACGTGGAAGGTCCGGAGCCCCTGCCGCAGGTGGCAGTACCCCACCAGCGACCAGACGCCGCGGCGGAGCACGAGCCCGTAGGGGTCCACCTTGCGTGTCGACGGGTCCGGACGCTTCGGCGAGGCGTAGACGATCTCCACCCACTTCCGGGCGCTGGCGGCGCTCCAGAGCGCCTCGAGATGTTCGGGGAGCGCCGCCGTCTCCCGCACCGCGCCGAGCTCCATTCGCACCCGGGGAGTGGCGAGCTCGCCGCCGGCGAAGAAGCCGATCTTGCGAAGGGCGTGCTGCAAGTCGTGCCGTCCGGGGAAGGCGCCGGAGGCCAGCGCCGCCGAGCCGGCCGCGTAGAGCACCGCCATCTCCTCCGGGGTGAAGCCCGGCTCCGGGAGGTAGTAGGCGTTCCGGTCGAGGAGGTAGCCGTCCTTCCGGTCCTCGTCGCCCTGGACGTAGGTGAGGGGGATGCCGAGCTCGAGCAGCTCCGCCTTGTCGCGCTCGAACTTCCGCTCCGTCGCCTCGTCACTGCCGCTGCCGTAGTCCTCGGGGAAGCTCTCCTTGAGCTCCGCCCAGGAGACCGGCTCGTGGGCGTCGAGGAGCAGCGCCACGAGATCGAGCAGGCGTTCGGTACGGTCCATGGCGGCAGAAGGAGCATGTGGACGAAGAACCCTGGCCCGTCAAGACGGGGTTCGAGGCCCCGGCGGTGCTAGCGTTCGTGACGTGCAGGCTTCGGGACGGGTGCGGGCGCTGCAGCCCACGGTGTTCTCCGAGTTCAGCGCCCTGGCCGGCCGCGCCGGGGCGGTGAACCTCGGGCAGGGCTTCCCGGATTTCGATGGACCGGAGGTGGTGCGCGAGGCGGCCGTCGCCGCGCTGCGACGGGGCGAGAACCAGTACGCCCCCGGCCTCGGCGCGGTGCCGCTGCGCCAGGCGGTGTCCGAGCACGCCCGACGCTTCCTCGGGCTCGCGGTCGATCCGGACACCGAGGTGCTGGTGACCTGTGGCGCCACCGAGGCGATCTTCGACGCGATCCAGGGCCTGGTGGATCCCGGCGACGAGGTGGTCGCCTTCCAGCCGGTCTACGACTCGTACGCCGCGAGCGTGGCGATGGCCGGCGGCGTCGTGCGGCCGGTGACGCTGCGTCCTCCGGACGGGGCGCATCCGCGCTGGTGGTTCGACGCCGCCGAGCTCGAGGCGGCCTTCGGGCCCCGCACCCGGGTGGTGCTGGTGAACACACCGCACAACCCGACGGGGAAGGTCTTCACCGCCGGCGAGCTGGAGCAGGTCGCGGCGCTCGTTCGCCGCTCTGACGCGGTCGCGGTGGTCGACGAGGTCTACGGCCACCTGGTCTACGACGGCGCCGAGCACCGCTCGATGGCGACGCTTCCGGGGATGCGGGAGCGGACGCTCACCGTGAGCAGCGCGGCCAAGACCTTCGGCCTCACCGGGTGGAAGGTGGGCTGGGCGATGGGGCCAAAGGTCCTGCGCGACGCCGTGCTCCAGGCGCACCAGTACGTGACCTTTGCCGTCCCGACGCCGCTCCAGCACGCGGTGGCCGCGGCGCTCCGGCTTCCCGACGGGTACTTCGCCGAGCTGCAGGCGGACTACGCAAGGCGGCGGGCGAAGCTGCTCGCGGCGCTGGAGGCATGCGGGCTCGTGCCCTGGTCGCCCGAGGGCGCGTACTTCGCCTCCGTCGACGTGGCGGGACGGGGCTTCGCGGACGACGACGCCTTCTGCCGGGACCTGACCACGCGGGTGAAGGTCGCGGCGATTCCGCTCTCGGCCTTCTACGTGGACCGCTCCGCAGCGCCATGCGTCGCGCGATTCGCGTTCTGCAAGTCGGATGCGACGCTCGACGAGGCGGCGCGACGGCTCCGCGCCGCTGACCTCGGCACCCGGCGCTGAGCCCGACGGCCCGGCGATGCGGTAGACTCGCCAGACATGCGGGGGCGCTCGGCCAGGCGAGGTCGGCGATGGGTGCAATGCGCCGTTCTCGGCGCGCTCCTTGGCTGTGCCGGAACGCCGACCATCACCCACCGCCGGAGCGGCTCCAGCACCACGCTCGACGGCCTCCACGGCAAGGTGGTGGTGGTGAACTTCTGGGCCGAGTGGTGCAAGCCCTGCATCGGGGAGATCCCCGACATCGCGCGGGTCACCGACTCGATGGGACCTGAGGTGCTCTTCCTTCCGGTGTACTACCGCCCGGATCCCGGCTCGCCGCGTCTCGCCGAGTGGATCGACGCCCAGCCGGCCTACTTCCGCGACCGCGTCTGCTTCGCGAGCTCGTCGTTCCTCGGGAGCTACGACCTGCACCGCATCCCGCACACGTACGTCTACGGGCGGGACGGACGGCTCGTCGCGGACTACCCCGCGGCAATCCACGGCGCGCGGCTGGAGGAGCTGCGCTCGTCGATCGCGACCGCGCTGGGACACTGAGCGATCACGGGCCGCTCGTGGCCTCCGTGTCCGGTCGCCAGGCACGGAGGCCGGGTGTCGAGCACGTCAGCTGGCCGGCGTTCACACGCCTCGGGCCGCCCGGGCAGCCCACCTCTCGCGGCTCACTGCTCCGGGCGGAAGTCGAGCGCGACGCCGTTCATGCAGAAGCGCTCGCCGGTGGGGCGCGGCCCGTCGTCGAAGACGTGCCCCAGGTGACTACCGCAGCGCGCGCAGTGGACCTCGGTGCGGACCATCCCGTGGCTCTCGTCGGTCTCGGTCCCGACCGCGTTGGGCAGCGGGCGAATGAAGCTCGGCCAGCCGCTCCCGCTCTCGTACTTGTCGCCGGAGGCGAAGAGCGCCTGTCCGCAGCCGGCGCAGAGGAAGGTCCCGCTGCGCTTCTCGCGGTTCAGCGGGCTGGTGAAGGCGCGCTCGGTGCCGTGGTGGCGAAGGACGGCGAAGGCGGCGGGGGAAAGGCGCTTCTTCCACTCCTCGTCGCTGTGCTCCACCTCGAAGGGCTCGTGGCTCATGGCGTGGTTCTTCATGCCTCCTGTACGCCCGAGGCGCCACCCTGGTTTCGGTGACGGTTCCCGCGGCGTTCCTGCGCATCAGGGCCAGCCCCCGATCCGTTCCGGGGGGAAAAACGACCACCTCGAGGAGAGTCCGTGATGCACACCTTCCGTGGAGCGCTGCGCCTCGCCGGCGTCGCCGGGCTGAGCATGCTGGGCGTCGCCTGCGGCTCGAAGCTGGACGGGACGTACACCAACCCCTCCGGCATCGTGATGCTCGAGCTGAGGTCCGGCGGGAAGGCCACCATGGGCGTCGGCGGGGAGACCCGGGAGTGCACCCACGCCGAGGAAGGGAAGCAGGTCCGCCTGACCTGCGGCAAGGAGCAGATCGCCCTGCGGATCAACGAGGACGGAACCCTCTTCGCGCCAGGCTTCATCGGGGTGATGAAGAAGTCGAAGTAGGAGCCGCCCGGGCTGCTTCGACTGAGGAGCGATCTCGTGGCCGCGCCGAGGCCGGGCGCAGCCGTCAGTCGGACAGGAGGAGCGAGAAGGCCTCGTGAACCGCGTCGGGGAAGATCTCGTGGTCCCCCGGGAACTCCCGGTAGACCACCCAGTCGCCGCCGGCGCGGAGCGCGGGGACGATGGCCCGGCTCGACTGGCCGATGGGGACGACGCTGTCCACCGTGCCGTGCACCACCATGAAGCGCGGCTTCCCCACCCGACCCGCCACCTCCATCCCGGTGGGTGAGAAGGCGAAGAGCCAGCGAAACAGGTCCCCGTTCGACGGTCCGATGGAGAGCGTGAAGGTGGCTCCCGCGGAGAAGCCGCCGAGCGCGATGCGGTTCGGGATGATCGGAACGCGCCGGAAGGTCTCGTCCAGCGCCTCGTCGATGAAGGTGCGATCGGCCCCGAAGTCGCCGTGGAGGAAGTCCCAGCTCCAGAGGCGACTCTCGGGGAGCAGCACCGCCACCTGGCGCTCCTCGGCGTCAGTCCGGATCGCGTCCCACATCCTGGCGGCCGCGCTGCCCGCCCCGTGGAGCATCACCAGCAGGGGCACCCGCCGGGTGTGGGCCGCCTCCGGGATGTAGAGGAGGCCGTCGCGCGGCGACCCCAGCCCGAGGGGGAAGAGCCCCGGCTGGGCCGGCCGGAACCTCGCCTCGGGCCGGGAGTGGAGGCGCGCAGACTCCGCAGGGTCTCCCGGAGTGATGCGGACGTTCGCCGGCGGGGGAGCGCTCGCGCAACCCCCCAGGAGCAGGACCACCAGGAACCGGGGCACGGCCACCCAGTGCACCATGTCCGGGGCCGAGGGGGGACGCGGCTCCCGGCTGCCGGACCCCCGCTCGCTGCCCGCATCGACGAGCGGAGCGGCGCGGAAATGGCTAGATCTCCAGCTGCGGCAGCCCCGGGGCTGCCCCCGGGAGAGCGCCTCTGAAAGACCTGCACGGGAACACCCTCGGCCTCAAGCCCAGCGAGCTCCACCAACTCCGCAACACCTACCGCCGTCGGGTCTCCCCGCACGAGATCGTCAGCCCCGAGCTGGCCCGGCACCTCACCGAGCTGTCGGTCCAGACGAACCGCCAGATTGGCGTCCTGCTGAACCGGAAGGGCGAGGTCGAGCAGGTGGTGGTCGGCAACGCCCACAAGCTCGAGCTCCCCGACATCGGCCGCGCTCGCGCCGGTCAGGTCCGCCTTCGTGGCCTCCGGCTGGTGCACACCCACCTCAAGTCCGAGCCCCTCACCCGCGACGACCTCACCGACCTGGCGCTGCTCCGGCTCGATCTGGTGGCCGCGATCGGCGTGCGCCCGGATGGCCTCCCCGGAGTGCTCCACTTCGGCCACCTGGTCCCCGCCAATGGCGACGGCAGCTACTGGCGCACCGAGACGCTGCCTTCCGTGCACGGGCCGCAGCCGGATCTCGCCGCGACGCTCGGCGCCCTCGAGGACGAGCTCGCCCAGGGCACCGCGGGGCGCCGGGTCGCGGGCCGCGAGCGGGCGGTGCTGGTCGGTGTGGCACTCGATGGAGAGCGAGGCCGTGCCGAGGCGTCGCTCACCGAGCTGCGGGAGCTGGCGCGCACCGCCGGGGTCGAGGTGCTCGACTCGGTGCTCCAGATGCGCCGCGATCCGGACCCGCGCTACCTGGTCGGGCGCGGCAAGCTCGAGGAGCTGAACCTCCGCTCGATGCAGCTCGGGGCGGACCTCCTGGTCTTCGACCGCGACCTCAGCCCGTCCCAGAGCCGTCACATCGCCGAGGAGACCAGCCTCAAGGTCCTCGACCGGACCCAGCTCATCCTCGACATCTTCGCCCAGCGCGCGCAGAGCGCGGACGGCAAGGTGCAGGTCGAGCTCGCGCAGCTGAGGTACCTCCTGCCCCGGCTGACCCAGAGCGACGACTCGCTCTCGCGCCTCGCCGGCGGCATCGGCGGACGCGGACCGGGCGAGACCAAGCTGGAGATCGACCGCCGCCGGGTGCGCGACCGGATCGCCCACCTCGAGCGCCGCATCGAGCACCTCTCCCGCGAGCGTCAGGTGCGCCGCGGCCGGAGGGAGCGGCGCGAGCTGCCGGTCATCTCCATCGTCGGCTACACCAACGCCGGCAAGTCCACGCTGCTCAACGCGCTCACCCACAGCGACGTCGTCGCGGAGGACAAGCTCTTCGCGACGCTCGATCCCACCAGCCGGCGGCTGCGCTTCCCGGAGGAGCGCGAGGTCATCATCACCGACACGGTGGGCTTCATTCGCGACCTCCCGCCGGATCTGGTGAACGCCTTCCGCGCCACGCTGGAAGAGCTGGACGATGCCTCGCTCCTCCTCCACGTGGTGGACGCCTCCGACCCCGCGCACGACGCGCAGGTGGAGGCGGTGGAGCAGATCCTCGAGACGCTCGGGCTCCTCTCCAAGCCGCGCATCCTGGTGTGGAACAAGGCGGACCGCGTGGACCCGGAGCTCGTGCGGACCCTGGTCCAGACCCGGGGGGGCGTGGCGATCAGCGCCGCCACCGGCGCCGGGCTCCAGTCCCTGCTGCACAAGGCGGACCGGACGCTCTTCGCCGAGGGGGCCTCCGTGGAGCTCGGGGCCCTGGTCTCGCCGCTGCGCCGCCCCGTCCCCGAGGAGGCCGGAGCCGACGCCGTCGAGCCGCCCTCCGGAGCAGCCGCGGTCGGGAGCTGAGCACCGCTCGCCGCGTCGCGGCACGCTGTCCCAACTCCGCGGAAGTCCACTGGGCCACAGTCCATCGTGCCCCCTCGCGTCGCGCGCAACTGCTGCGCACCAACGCATTCGCATTGCATCTGGCTGCGAGTGGAGGAATCCGTTGCTCTCACACCGGCGACGGTCGAGATTCGGCGACCTTGTTCGTGGCAGGCCAACCCAAACCGCGGGGTCTGGAATGACGTGGACTCAGAATTACGCGCCGCTCGGAAACATCTTCCTGTCGGCGCTGGTCGCAGCCCTACCCGTCATCGTGTTGCTGGGATCGCTGGCCTTCTTCCACGTGAAGGCCCACGTCGCGGCCCTCCTCGGCCTCGCCACGGCGCTCCTCGTCGCCTTCCTCGTCTACAAGATGCCGGGGTCGATGGCGATCGCCGCGGCGCTCAACGGGGCGGCCTTCGGACTCATGCCCATCGGCTGGATCGTGCTCAACGCGATCTTCGTCTACGACATCACCGTCGGCACCGGGCAATTCGAGGTGGTGAAGGACAGCATCGCCAACCTCGCCTCTGACCGGCGGATCCAGCTCCTCCTCATCGGCTTCTCCTTCGGCGCCTTCATCGAGGGCGCGGCCGGGTTCGGCACGCCCGTGGCGATCTGCGGAGCGATGCTCATCGGCCTCGGGTTCCGGCCGCTCGCCGCCGCCGGTCTGGCCCTCATCGGAAACACCGCGCCGGTCGCGTTCGGCGCCCTCGGCACGCCGGTCATCACGCTGGCCTCGGTCACCGGGCTGCCGGTGGACAAGCTGTCGGCGATGGTCGGCCGTCAGCTGCCCTTCTTCTCGGTCATCGTGCCCTTCTGGCTCATCTGGGCCATGGCCGGCATCGGGGGGATGATGGAGATCTGGCCGGCCTGCCTGGTGGCGGGGGTCTTCTTCGCCATCCCGCAGTTCCTCGTCAGCAACTTCGTCGGCCCGGCGCTGGTGGACATCATCGCCTCGGCGGTGAGCATCGGCGCGACCTACGTCCTCTTGAAATTCTGGCAGCCGAAGAAGAACTGGCGGTTCCCGGGCGAGGACGAGGGCAAGATGGCCTCGCACGAGGTGCCCAGCGCCGCCGCCGCCTGGAAGGCGTGGATGCCGTGGATCATCCTCTCGGTGATCGTCTTCGTCTGGGGCACGGTGACGATGAAGACCTGGCTCAACGGGATCTCCGCCCCGAAGTGGCCGTGGCCGAACCTGCACAACCTCGTGCTGAAGGCGCCTCCCATCGCGGCCAAGCCGACGCCGGAGGGGGCCATCTACATCCTCAACTGGCTCTCGGCGACCGGGACGGCCCTGCTCCTCACCGGCATCATCTCCGGGCTGATACTGGGGCTCAGTCCAGGGAAGCTGGTGAAGGTCTACCTGAACACGTTGAACCGGGTGAAGTACTCGCTCCTCACCATCGCCGCGATGCTGGCCCTCGGGTTCACCACCCGCTACTCGGGCTCGGACGCCAGCATGGGCCTCGCCTTCGCTGCGACCGGGGTCCTCTTCCCGTTCTTCTCGGCAATGCTCGGCTGGCTGGGCGTGGCCCTGACCGGAAGCGACACCTCGTCCAACGTGCTGTTCGGTAACTTGCAGAAGATCTCCGCACAGCAGCTGGGCCTGAACCCGATCCTGACCGCCGCGAGCAACAGCTCCGGCGGCGTCATGGGGAAGATGATCGACGCCCAGAGCATCGTCGTGGCCGGCGTGGCCACCGGGCAGCAGGGCGAGGAGGGCAACATCCTCCGCTACGTCTTCTTCCACAGCCTCGCCCTGGCGGCGATGGTCGGCATCCTGGTCATGCTCCAGGCCTACGTCTTCCCGGGGATGATTCCGCCGTACCCTTGAGGTAGACCCGGGCCCACCATGGCCCTGACCGTCCTCACCGCTGCTCCCGAGGGCGCCGAGAAGGTCCTTTCTCGGGATGCCCTTGCGTTCCTCGAATCGCTCCACCGCCGGTTCGACAGCCGGCGGCAGGAACTCCTCGCCGCCCGGGCCGAGCGCCAGAAAGCGTTCGACCGCGGCGAGATGCCGGACTTCCTCCCGTCCACGAAGAGCGTCCGCGGCGGTGACTGGAAGGTCGCGCCCACGCCGAAGGATCTCCAGCGGCGTCACGTGGAGATCACCGGGCCCACCGAGCGGAAGATGATGATCAACGCCCTCAACTCCGGGGCGGACATCTTCATGGCCGACTTCGAGGACTCGCTTTCGCCCTCGTGGCGCAACGTGGTCGTGGGCCAGCAGAACTGCATCGACTCGGTCCGGCGCACCATCTCCCTCGAGACCGGGGGGAAGAAGTACCGGCTGAACGACAAGACCGCGGTTCTCTTGTTGAGGCCGCGCGGCTGGCACCTCCCGGAGAAGCACGTCACGGTGGACGGGACGCCGATCAGCGCGAGCCTCTTCGACTTCGGGCTCTACTTCTTCCACAACGCCCGCGAGCTGCTCGACCGCGGCACCGGCCCCTACTTCTACCTCCCGAAGATGGAGAGCCACCTCGAGGCGCGGCTGTGGAACGAGGTGTTCGTCGCCGCCCAGGAGGCGTTGAAGATCCCGCGGGGCAGCATCCGGGCCACGATGCTCATCGAGACCTTTCCCGCGGCCTTCGAGATGGAGGAGTTCCTCTACGAGATGCGCGACCACGCCAGCGGGCTCAACGCCGGCCGCTGGGACTACATGTTCTCCTTCATCAAGAAGTTCCGGAACCGGAAGGACAAGCTGCTCCCGGATCGCGCGCAGGTGACGATGACCGTCCCCTTCATGCGCGCGTACACCGAGCTCCTCGTGAAGTCGTGCCACATCCACGGCGCGCACGCGATGGGCGGGATGGCCCCCTTCATCCCCAGCCGGAAGAATCCGGAGATCAACGAGAAGGCGCTGGCCAAGGTCCGCGAGGACAAGCTGCGCGAGGTGGCCGACGGCTTCGACGGCACCTGGGTCGCGCACCCCGATCTGGTGCCGACGGCGAAGGAGGTCTTCGACCAGAAGCTGGGGTCGAAGGACAACCAGAAGGACCGGCTGCGCTCCGAGGTCCAGGTCACCGCCGCCCAGCTCGCCGAGGCAACCGTGCCGGACGGGAAGATCACCGAGGCCGGCTTCCGCCTGAACGTCGACGTCGCGCTGCAGTACATCAACTCCTGGCTCCTGGAGAACGGCGCCGCGGCCATCTACAACCTCATGGAGGACGCGGCGACGGCGGAGATCTCCCGCGCCCAGCTCTGGCAGTGGATCCACCACGGGGCGAAGCTCGACGACGGACGCCCCGCCACCGAGGAGCTGTACCGCACCACGCGTGACGCGCAGGTCGCCCGGCTGACCGAGGGGGGAGCAGGGCGCTACCGCGAGGCCGCGGAGATCCTGGACGGCCTGGTGCTCACCCGCGAGTTCCCCGAGTTCCTCACCCTGCCCGCCTACCGCTATCTCGACTAGGTTGCGTCTGCCATGTCGGCCCCATCGCTGGTCACTCCTGCCGCACCGGCCGCGGCGCCCATCCCGGCGCCTCCGAGCGTCCTGGATCGGCTGATCGCGGTGGTGGGGGACAGGAACGTCATTCGGGATCCGGCGGACCTGCGGACCTACGAGTGCGATGGGCTGACCAGCTTCCGGGCCGCTCCGAGCGTGGTGGTTCTCCCCGCCTCGACGGAGGAGGTCGCGGCGGTGGTGCGGATCGCGGTCGAGGCCGGGATGCCGATCGTCCCCCGCGGCGCCGGCACCGGACTGTCGGGAGGAGCGCTGCCGGTTCCCGGATGCGTGCTGCTCGGGCTCTCGCGGATGAAGCGCATCCTCGAGGTCGATCTCGACAACGGATGGATCCGTGTCCAGCCGGGGGTCATCAACCTCGACGTGAGCAAGGAGATCTCCGCCGCGGGCTACTACTACGCGCCGGATCCCTCCTCGCAGAGCGTGTGCACCATCGGCGGCAACGTGGCCGAGAACTCCGGCGGCGCGCACTGTCTCAAGTACGGCTTCACGGTGAACCACGTTCGCGGCGTGCGGATGGTGACCGCCGCCGGCGAGGTGGTCGACATCGGTGGGCCGGTGCTCGACCCACCCGGCTACGACCTGCTCGGGGTGCTGGTGGGCAGCGAGGGCACGCTGGGCATCGTCACCGAGGTGGTGCTCCGTATCCTCCGCAAGGCCGAGGCCACCCGGACCTTCTTCGCCACGTTTCCCAGCACCACCGAGGGCGGCAACTGCGTCTCGGAGATCATCGGCGCCGGCATCATCCCGGCTGCGATCGAGATGATGGACCGGCTGGCCATCCAGGCGGCGGTCGCGGCCACGGGCGTCGACTGGCCGGACGTCGGCGCGGCGCTCCTGATGGACGTGGACGGCTGCACTGCCGAGGCCGAGCACACCGCGAGCCTGGCGCTGGGCATCGCCCGGCGCACCGGGGCGCTCGAGGTTCGCGTCCCGAAGGACGAGGACGAGCGGATGCTGATGTGGAAGGGGCGGAAGAGCGCGTTCGGCGCCATGGGCCGCCTTGCGCCGAACTACATCGTTCAGGACGGGGTCATCCCCCGGAAGGACATCGCACGGGTCCTGGCGGAGATCGCCCGACTCTCGCAGGAGCGCGGGCTGCGGGTGGCGAACGTCTTTCACGCCGGCGACGGGAACCTGCATCCGCTGGTGCTCTACGACGCCAAGGTCCCCGGTGAGGAGCACGCCGCCGAGGAGCTGGGCGGGGAGATCCTCCGGCTCTGCATCCGCTACGGCGGCTCCATCACCGGCGAGCACGGCGTCGGCGCGGACAAGGCGCCGTACATGGCGGAGATGTTCAGCGAGGCGGACCTGGACACGATGGCGAAGGTGCGCTGCGCCTTCGATCCCGGGACGACCTTCAATCCGACCAAGGTGTTCCCCACCCCCCGCCTCTGCGGCGATCGCCCGGGGCCCTACCGCCCGCACGCCACCGAGCTGGCCGGGCTCGCGGATCGAGGATGACCGCCACCGCGGCGAGCCTCGAGGCGCTGGCCGCGGCACGGCAGGAGCGGCCGGCCACTCTCGCCGAGGCGACCGAGGCGCTCCGGCGTGCCGACCAGGATCGCGAGCGAGTCCTCTTCCTCGGCGGCGGAACGGAGCTCTCCCTCGGCGCGCCACCGGCCGGCGTGGAGGTTGTTCTCGGAACCGAGCGGCTGGAGCGCATCGTCGAGCACGCGCCACTGGACCAGATCGTCACCGTCGAGGCAGGGGTCCGGCTCAGCTCGCTGCAGGGCACGCTCGCCGCGTCCGGCCAGATGCTGGCCCTCGACGCGCCCTGGGCGGCCCGGGCAACGCTGGGCGGGCTGGTGGCGACCAACGCCTTCGGCCCCCTGCGCACGCGCTACGGAAGCGTCCGCGATCTGATCATCGGCATCTCCATCGTCCGTGCCGACGGCACCGAGGCGCGCGGCGGCGGCAAGGTGGTGAAGAACGTCGCCGGCTTCGACCTTCCGAAGCTGATGGTGGGCTCGCTGGGGACCCTGGGCTTCATCTCCACCGTCACCTTCCGGCTCCACCCACGCCCCGAGGCGTCGAGGACGGTGCTCTTCCGCGATCTGGACGCCGATGCCGTCCGGCGGGTGGTCCTCGTCATGCGGCAGGCGCAGCTCGAGCCGGGTGCGGCGGCGGCCCTGGTCCACGAGGGCGGCGACGACCTGGGAGTCCGGTTCGACGGCCGATTCGAGCTGGGCGTCCGCTTCGATGGGTTCGAGGCGGGGGTGCGACAGCAGTCGATGAAGCTCCTCGATCTCGCGACCCGCCAGGGCTGGGGCGCGGAGTCGCTCGGCGCGGAGGTCGCCCGGGCCTTCTGGGCGAGACATGACGATGCCCGTGAGTCTCCCGCCGGGTTCCGGGCGAAGCTGGCCGCGCAGCCGATGGATCTGGAGCGGGTGGCCAACGGCGCGATCGGATCGCTCTTCGCGGCGCTCGAGGTCCCTCGCTGCGTCTGCTACCCGACGCTGGGGCTGGCCTTCGTTGCCGGAGAGGTCCGGGTTCCCGGCCAGGTTGCCGCCGCGGTGAACGCCGCCCGCGACGCGGTTCCGGAGGGGAGCGTCGTCGTCCATGCCGCTCCACCCGAGGTGCGCGGTGCGGTCGACGTGTGGGGACCCCCGCCGGCGGCGCTGCCGTTGATGCGGGCAGTCAAGGACAGGCTCGACCCGGGAAGGCGACTCGCGCCCGGGCGACTCGTGGGCGGACTCTAGGGAGAGCGCGGGATGGCCGAGCGGGATCTGGTCGAGGATTGCGTGCACTGCGGCTTCTGCCTGCCGCATTGCCCGACGTACCAGAGCTGGGGCGAGGAGATGGACAGCCCGCGCGGCCGCATCGACCTGATGCGCGGCCTCCGCGACGGGAAGATTCCGATGACCCCCACCGTGGCCTCGCACTTCGACAAGTGCCTGGGGTGCCTGGCGTGCATGACCGCCTGCCCGTCGGGCGTGAAGTACGACGTGCTCATCGAGGAGACACGGGCGAAGGTGGAGCACACGCACCAGCGCTCGCTCGGGGAACGGCTCTTCCGCGGGATGGTGTTCGCGCTCTTCCCCCGGCCGGGGCGGCTCCGGGTGGTGGGGGCGTTCCTGCTGCTCTATGCGCGGACCGGGCTGCAGTGGCTGGTGCGGAAGAGCGGCCTCCTGCGGCTGCTGCCGACGAGCCTCCGGCAGATGGAGGCGATGACTCCGGAGATCGGCTGGGGCGATCTTGTGCGCGGGCTTCCCGAGCGGGTCCCGGCGGCAGGTCCGGCGCGGGCGCGGGTCGGGGTCGTCGCAGGCTGCGTGCAGCGGGTGTTCTTCCCCGGCGTGAACGACGCCACCCTGCGGGTGCTCGCCGCCGAGGGGTGCGAGGTGCTCGTCCCTCCGGGGCAGGGCTGCTGCGGGGCGCTGTCGATGCACTCCGGCCGGGACGAGGAGTCGCTCCGCTACGCCCGCGCGCTCATCGCGCGCTTCGAGGCGACCCCGGTAGACGCCATCGTCATCAACTCCGCCGGCTGCGGGTCGCACCTCAAGGACTACGGGCGCCTGCTGCGGAACGACCCCGCCTGGGCGGAGCGTGCGCGTGCCTTCTCGGCGAAGGTGAAGGACGTGCACGAGTTCCTGGTGGCGCTCGGCCCCGCGCGGGCGCCGCGCCATCCCATCGCGGCGCGGGTCACCTACCACGACGCCTGTCACCTGGCGCACGGGCAGCGCATCCGGAGCCAGCCGCGCGCCCTCTTGAAGTCGATCCCCTCCCTGGAGCTGGTGGAGGTGGGGGACGGCGAGCAGTGCTGCGGCAGCGCCGGGACGTACAACCTCTTCCAGCCGGAGAGCGCGGACGAGGTGGGCGAGCGGAAGGTGGCGGCGGTGCTCCGGACCCGGCCCCAGGTGCTGGCCTCGGCGAATCCGGGGTGCACGCTGCACCTCCAGCGCCTGCTCAAGACGCGGGGGTTGAGCCTCCGCGCGGCGCATCCGGTGGAGATCCTCGACGCGTCGATCCGCGGCGTGGGGCTGCCGGCCACCGAGCCGGCACAGAGCAAGGGACCCGAGGCCGCGCCGAAGGTGACGCGAGCAGGCTGACTCCGACCCCGCTCGTCGGGGGACGACACGGACGCGAGCCGTCCCTCGGCCGAGAACCCCGCGACTCGGTGCAGGATCCCGAAAACGAACGCCCTCGAGCGTGGACTCGCGGCTGCGTCGGCGCGCCGGGCCGCTGCACCGTGCTTTCGTCGGGGAGGCGCCCTGCGCTTCGCTCCGACGGATGCCTGGCCGGGCCTCGATCGCAGTCGTTCTTCTCCTCGGAAGCGCGGGGTTCGCGGCGCCGGACGGAGGTGCGCCCCCTCCGTGCACGCCCGTCCCCGTCGCCTCGATGCGGCCCGAGCTCACGCGGCTCGAGGCGGCGCTGACGAAGACCCCCGGCGACCCGCTCCTCCTCTTCGAGCAGGCGATCGTCCAGGGACAGCTGTGCGATCGCGCCAGGACGCTGGAGCGGCTCTCCGCCGTCGCCCGGACCTGGGGCGGGCTCGATCCGGGCGCGTTTCGCGGCTTTCGCTTCCTGTGGGGCGACCCGGAGTTCGAGGCGCTCGTCCGGGACATCCGGGCCCGAAATCCGCCGGTGCTCTCCAGTGACCCGGCCTACGTCCTGGCCGAGCCGGGGCTCTTTCCCGAGGGCATGGCCTTCGATGCCCGCACCGCCCGGGTGTACGCCGGGAGCGCGGCGCGGCAGCGCCTCGTGTGGACCGATCGCTCGGGAGCGCTGCACGAGCTGGTCGCTCCCCGGGCCTCGGGCCTCGGATTCCCGGCGGGGATGAAGGTGGACGCCCCGAGGAATCGGCTGTGCGTCGCGAGCGCCGCGAGCTTCGGCCCGGGTCGAGAGCTGCCGGACGCGGTCACCGGAATCCTCTGCTTCGCGCTCGACGACGGGCATCCGGTGCGGACGCTGCGGCTACCGGCGGGCCGGAAGGGATTCCTGAACGATCTCGTCATCGACGCCGCGACCGGAACGCTCTACACGACCAACACCTCGACCGGCGCGGTGATGCGAGCGTCGCTCGCCGACACCGAGCTCCGCGAGCTGCTGCCCGACGACGCCGTCTCCGGGGCGAACGGCATCGCGCTCGACGCGCCGGGACGCGTGCTCTTCGTGGCGGGCGACGAGGGAATCACCCGCGTGGACCTGACGACGGGAAAGGCCGCGCGCCTCGAGCGCGCAGCCGGAGTCGTCGACGGCAGCATCGACGGTCTCTACTTCTGGAAGGGCTCGCTCGTCGGGATCCAGAACGGCGTCCACCCCGGCCGGGTGCTCCGGTTCCAGCTCGACGGTCCGATGCGGCGAATCGAGCGCGCGGAGGTCCTCGAAGCGTACGCCCCGTGGATGGAGGGACCGACGACCGGCGCCATCGACGGCGATTCCCTTCTCTACCTGGCCAACACCCAGCTCCGCCGCTGGCTCGGCCCGCAGTCCGGAACATCGGAAGGGCTGCTGCCAGTGCAGGTCAGGCGCGTCCCGCTCGGGGCGAGGCGCCCCACGCGCTGAGGCGAACGCCCGTCAGCTTCTGCTCGAGCGAGACTGCGGCCCGACCGACGACCTCAACAGTTGATGGTCCGCAGCGGGGTCAGGCAGTTCTCGAACCAATGCGGCGTCCCATGAGGCGAGCGCGGCAGGCAGAGACCGGAATGCCGATTCACGATGAACGGAGTTTTCGGCTCTCTCGCGGGCCTCATTTTCCGGCTGGGAGAGACAACTTGGTTGCTGATCGAATGCGCCATCGGGTCGGGCGTCGGAACGCGAGCCTGCCGGGGTGGACCCGGCGGCCCCAAAAGGAAAGAACGCACATGAAGCGCTTCCCCCTGATGCTCGGCCTCGCCCTGGCGACCTCCAGCCTGGTGCCTTTCACCGCGGCTGCCGAGACGCCGAAGCAGGAGAAGGCCGCGCACCCGAACATCGCCAAGGCCATCGACGCCCTGAATGCCGCCATTCGCGACATGCAGAAGGCTCCCGACGACTTCGGCGGTCACAAGGCGGACGCGATCCGGGCCAGCGAGGAGGCGGTTCGCCAGCTCCGCGCGGCGCTCGACTACCGCGCGTCGGTGGACACCGCGCACGGGAAGTAGGCGGTTCTCTCCGCGGACGCCGGGGCGCTCACCGCACCCGGCTCCGCGGTTTCACCCGGTCGAGGTGCCAGACACCTCTATACGTGAGGCGGCGCGCGGCGCGCCGCTCGTGGAGGCTCAGCCGCGCAGGCCTGGGATCTCTCCCGAGACCTCGCCGAGCGACGTGCCGGTGTAGCCGGCAGCCCGCATCGCCGTGAGCAGCACCTGCGCGGGGTGCATCCCGGTCGCCGGCAGGTGCACGCCGGCCTTCAGCCCACCGACCTTCCCCGCGACCAGGCAGGCCATGTTCTCCGTGCTGTGGGAGCTCCAGGTCTTCCCGCTGCCCGGGTCGAACCCGTGGCCGCCCTCGAGGAGGAAGACCATCGCCGTGTTGTCCATCATCGTCCCGCCCGGCTCGGGCGTGGAGGCGAACTTCGAGATCAGGGAGGCGAAGTGCTTCACGTGCCACGCCTGGCCCTTCGCCATCTGCGTGGTGGTGTCCCGCCCCGCGCCGAAGTGCCCGACCTCGTGCAGGTCGCAGCCCTGGCCGGTCAGCGAGAACATGTTCATGTGCGACTGGAAGAGCGTGAGCTGGAGCGAGGCCACGCGCGTGAGGTCGCAGACCATGGCCATGTGGATGAGACCGACGAAGGTCTTCGCCCGGTCCTCCTCGTCCGAGTAGCCGAGGTTCTGGTCGTAGGTGGTGTTCCCGCCCCCGTCGACGCCCTGGTTCCCGCCGAGCGCCGGGTCCGCTCCGGGATCGGCCGGCTTGACGCAGGTGCTGGTCTGCGGAGGCGGCGTGGCGGCGACCCGCACCTCGAGGTCGCGGATCTCGTCGAAGTGGCGCTGCAGCCGCAGCTGATCGGCGCGCCCGAGCTGGGGGATCAGCCGCGACGTCCGCTGGTGGACGAGGTCGAGGACGCTGCGGCGGGTCCGGAGCTGGAAGTCCATCGCCGCGGCGGTCGCCGGATCGACTCCGGGCGGCACGAAGTTCCCGAAGAGCTGGGTGAACGCCTGCCGGGGGCTGACCTCGGCGGGCACCGGCACCACCCGGCCAGTGCTGTCGTTCTTGTAGGAGATGAGGTCCCGGCCGTACGGCGCCGACACCGAGAGGTACCAGGCCGCCTGGGCCCGGTAGACCAGCGACTTGAAGGTCGTCGTGCCGGCGATCTGCGCCGCCATCACCTGGTCCGAGGTCGGCCCGTTCACGGTGGCGTTCGACGAGGTGGAGCGCGTCCCGCTGAGCAGCGGGCTCGCGGAGCTGACGTGGAAGTCGTCGGTCCGGCCGCCGGCCGGCGGTGAGCCGGCGTTCTCGGCAGCGGTCGGGATCCGCATCCCCGAGACCACCGTCACCCAGGACTGCACCCCCGCCGTCCCCAGCGGCGCCAGCGCGGTCTTGAGGTCGTAGGCAGCCCCGGTCCGATCGGGGATGAAGTCGCTGAGCAGCGTATCGTCGTCCCCGCCGAGCGACTGCCCGTCGAAGATCACGAGATACCGCTTCGGCGAGACCGCGGTCTGCGCCCACCCCCGACGGCCGTCGAGCATGCACTCCAGCAACGGCAGCCCGACGACGACGCCGCCCGCGCCGCGGAGCAGGGTGCGTCTCGAGAGCCGGAGAGCCTTCTTCACGGGCACGGCGGTCATTCCTCCCGGCGGTAGGCGAATCGGTCGTCGGACACGACGTCGAGCAGCAGCTGGTCGAAGCGCCGCTGCCCGTCGTGGAACGATTTGGTGAGCTTGCCGATCAGCTCTCCGTCGTCAGGGGTCTCGTTCCGGCCCATGGCGAAGCGGAAGAGCTGCGTGGTGATGCATCCCTCGAACGCCGGCGACTGGACCAGGAGGTCGGCCAGCTGCCCAGGGCCGTTGAAGTTCCCCACCCCGTCGAGCACCCCGTTCCCGCTGATCGGGCAGGTCGGCTCGCCGACGTCGTGCGTCCGGAACGCGCCCGAGGTGTCGTACGCCTCGAGGCCGAAGCCCACCGGGTCCAGGCGCCGGTGGCAGGTGTTGCAATTCCCGTTCGCCGAGTGGGCCTGGTAGCGGTCCACCTTGCAGTTGCTGGTCGGCGACGTCGGCTTCTGGTCGACGTCCACCGTGGGCGGCGGTGGCTGGATCGTCTCGCAGAGCAGCCGGCTGCGCACGAAGATGCCGCGCTGGGTGGGGCTGGTGTCCCCGAACTTCGCTCCGGCCGAGAGCACCGCGCCTTGCGAGAGGATGCCCTTCCGCCCGGTGCCCGCATACGTCACCCACGCGTAGCCGCTGGCCGGCGGCGTCGCCGGGAGCCCGTAGTTGGCCACCAGCATCGCGTTCGCCCAGGTCTGGTTCGCGGTGAAGAGCTGGAAGTAGTCGGCGCGATCGTCGAAGACGACCTTGCGGATCAGCGCCCCGGTCTCGGTGCGGAAGGCCTGGGTCAGGTCCACCGGGTGCGGGAGCTGGTGGAAGCCGAGCCAGAGCGCGTGGAACCGGTCCACCCGCTCCTGCGCCCGCGCGTCGCCGAGGAGGCGCACCGCGGCGGCCCGGAGCTGCTCCTTCGTCTCCAGCTGTCCCGCGGCGGCGGAATCGAGGAGCCAGTCCGGCGGGGTGCTCCCCCAGAGGAAGTAGCTGAGCCGCGTCGCGACCTCGAAGCCCGTCAGACGGTAGGTCCCCGCCGGACCGGCGGCGGGCGTTCCCCGCTCGACGCGGTAGAGGAGCTCGGGGTCCTGGAGCATCGCCTGCACCACCAGCCCGACCGCCACCTTGAAGTCGCCCTTCTCCACCGCAAACGACTGCAGCGAGGCGTACTCGCCGACCTCGGCGTCGGTCAGTGGGCGCCGCAGCGCACGCCGGCCGAAGCTGGAGATGAACTTCTTCAGACATGCGGCGTCGCCGGGGCCGGTGGGCGTGCAGGGAAGGAGCGACTGGAGCCGCGGCGCATCGGCCACCAGCCGCCCGGCGATGTCGATGGCCAGCTGCTCGGTCGAGTCGACCAGCGACTGCGACGCGAGCTGCGTGAGGTAGTTGTTGTCGAACGGGTCGTGCGCATCCTCGGGAAGCAGCGCGAAGCCCTCCCCGGCGGTGTCGCCCACGAGGTCGCGGACCGTGTTGTCGTACTCGTCGCGCGAGAGCCGGTGGGCGCCGGTCGGCCCCATCTTCAGCGACGTCGCCGAGGGCGTGCCTCCACCCGGACCTGCCGGACCGACGAGCTTTCCGTCGCATCCGAGGACCAGTGTGAGAGCGGCAACCACCCAGCAGCGCCGTGACGCCGGAGGCATTCACCGGAGAGTGGTTTCAATTCCCGGACCATCCGGTTTCTCTCCGGTTTCGCCCGGAACGCCCCCGGCGCCGCGAGCAGCGCTGGGGAGTCCTCCCGACACTCGCGGGGTGCTCACCCCCGCAGCTGCCGGCCGCTGACGCTCAGCCCCCCGAACCAGGGGGACGCTGATGAGGCGACGCGAGGACGCGTCGCTCGATCGGGCTCAGGGGTCGACGACCAGCGTCCCCGTCATGTCCTCGTGCCCGTCGCCGCAGAAGATGTCGCAGGCGAAGGGGAAACGCCCGGGCTTCTCCGCGGTGACGTCGACCCGCGCGGTTCCGCCAGCCGGGACGTCGGCGCGGATGCCGAGCTCCGGGAGCTTGAACCCGTGCTTCCGGTCCAGCGAGGTGAGTTCCAGCACCACGTGCTCGCCCTTCTTGATGTGCACCTCCGCCGGGGAGTACTCGAACTTCTTCGCGGTCATCTTGATGACCCGCGGCGGACTGGCCTCTGCGGCGACGGCATGCGCGACCAGCTGCAGCGAGATCCCGACCGCCAGGCCGAGCACGACGCCTTTCACACCCGCCCCCCGCGCACGTCGTACTCCTCGAGGTTGAGCGCCCGGCCCTTGTCCTTCACCTCGATCTCCCGGTAGCCGAGCCCGCGGGCGGGATGCTGCGGATCCCAGGCGACCGGCGCCTTCTTCGGAACGCTCATCGGAGCAGGAAGGGGAAACATGAGCGACTTCGCCGAGTGGTGGTTGATGTTGCCCGTGGTCCGGTGGTTCTCCTGGTGGATGTGTCCGTAGAACACGGTCAAGTGCCGGTACGGCTCGAGGACCGAAAGCACCTTGGCCCCATCGGCCGTGGCCCAGTCCCACGCCGGCGCGAGGTCGAACAGCGGCCGGTGGGTCAGAATCACGATGGGCGCGTCCTTGTCGAGCTTGCCCAGCTCCGACTTCAGCCAGTCGATCTGGGTGTCGCCCACCGCGCCGGACGGATCGGAGACGTTGTCCAGAGCGATGAAGTGCACGCCCTTGTGGACGAAGCTCTGGTGCAGCGCCCCGAAGTTCTCCTGGTAGGCCTGGCCCTTGTCGAGCGAGGCGTCGTGCTCGCCGGGCAGGTAGTAGATCTTCGGGACCTTCAGGTCGGCGACGATCGACTTGAACTCGGTCATCCGCTTGCGGCGGAGCGCATCGTCGTCGGTGGTGTGGGTCAGGTCTCCGGTGAAGACGATGAAGTCGGGCTTCAGCTTCGAGGCGTTTACCGCCTGCACCGTCTCCTTCAGGGTCTTGTCGGCCTCGGGGTTCGGAGGGCCGCTGAAGCCCCAGTGTGAATCCGAGAGCTGGAGGAACATGAAGTCTTCGGGCGGCTTACCCTTGCTGGCAGCCAGGGAGAAGCCGGGAAGCCCCGAGCCGAGGACGACCCCGCCGAAGCCGAGCAGCTTGAGCAGCTCCCGTCGATCGATGTGCATCTTGGTTGCTCCTTGCCGAGTAGCGAGTAAGGCGTGTGCCCGGCAGGGACTCCGGATGCCGGCGGCGATATTCCATCGGGTCCATGGAATGGATTTCGCGGTCGCGGAGTCCTGCCTGCCGTGGATGACGATTCCCGGGAGTTCGAGCGGTTCGCCCGCCCTCACGCGGCGGCGGCCCTGCGTCTGGCCCGCACGCTGGTGCGCAACGAGGCCGATGCCCAGGACGTCCTCCAGGACTCTTTCCTGAGGGCTTTCCGGCACTTCCGTGGCTTTTCCGGGGAGAGCCCCCGGGCCTGGCTCCTCTCCATCGTCCGGAACGTCAGCTTCACCCTCTGGAGGAAGCGCGAGCGCGACGACCCGGGAGACGTCGAGGCCACGCTGGAGGAGCCGGATCCGACGCCCTCGCCCGAGGCGCGGCTGCTGGACGCGTGCGACGCCCAGCAGGTCCACGCCGCGCTGGACCGGCTGCCGAGCCTGCACCGGGAGGTGCTCGTCCTGCGCGAGATGGAGGAATGCAGCTATCGAGAGATCGCCGACATCCTGGGCGTGCCGATCGGCACGGTGATGTCGCGCCTCTCGCGTGCGCGGTCGCAGCTGGTCAGGGAACTGGTGGGCGACCCGCGGAGCAAGAACTGATGAATACCTTCGACGAACATCCGCGTGGAGCCCTTCACGCCTACCTCGACGGGGAGCTCTCGCTGGAGGGCTCGCTGGAGGTCGAGGAGCACCTCACTGCCTGCGCCCCGTGCCGTCGCGAGCTGGAGACCCTCCAGGCGCTCCGGCGCCTCCTGCGGTCGGCGAAGGCCGCCGCACCCGAGGCGGAGACGGCGCTCGCCCGGGTCACCCGCACCGTCCGGGCCCGGCGCCGGCGAATCTTCGCTCTCGGTGGTGTCGGAGCGATGGCCGCCGCGGCCCTGGTGGCGCTGATGGTGGTGCCGACGAAGACCAGCGAGATCGTCCAGGAGGTCGCGGCGGTGCACGCCCGCGCTCTCGACGGCGGCCGTTCGGTGGCGCTCGCCTCGGATGACCCGGCAGTCCTCGGACACTGGCTCTCGACGCAGCTGCCCGGCTCGGTTCGCCCCGCCGGGGGAGGCGACGGATTCGCTCTGCGCGGGGCGCGGGTGGACTCGCTCGAGGGCCGTCAGGTGGCCACGGTCGTGTACCAGGTGCGCAACCACCTGGTGGACGTCTTCGCCTGGCCCTCGGACGAGCGCGACATGGAGCCACGCCCCTCGGTCGCAGGCCGGTGGACGGTGTGTCGCTGGTCGCACGCCGGAGTGGCCTACTGGATGGTGTCCGACGCGGGGACCGACGACCTCAAGGCCCTGGCGGCGCTGATCAAGGAACAGCGGACGTGAGCCGGCGACGGCGTGTGGTGGGCCTGCTGCTCCTCGGAGCAGCGGGCGTGGGTGGGGTCTGCATCGCGATCGCCCTCGGCGCAGTGCCCCTGTCGGCCACCCACCGGCCCTCGAAGCTGGAGAAGACGGTGGCGCACGCGGTCCTCGACGCGACGGTGCGAGCGCGCGCTCCCCGGGGCAAGAGCGCTCCCACCGATCCGGCGAGCGTCGCCCATGGCCGCGAGGCGTACCGTGCGAACTGCCTCGTCTGTCATGGCGTGCCGGGCGGAGAGCAGTCGGCGATCGCCGCGGGGCTCAATCCGCCGGTCCCCGACCTCGCCGAGCCGGAGACCCAGCGCCGGAGCGACGGCGAGCTGTTCTTCCTCGTGTCCGGAGGCGTGCGGCTCACCGGGATGCCCGGCTTCGAGAAGTCGCTGCCCGAGAAGACGCGCTGGGAGCTGGTGGCCTTCCTCCGGGCGCTCCCGAAGCTCGGCGAGAGCGAGCTGCAGGCGCTCTCCGGACGCTGAGCCAGCTCAGGCCGCGCGCGCGTCCTCGATGGCCCGGGTGATGATCGCCTCGGTGAACGCCGTGTCCGCCGGCTTCGCCTCGCTCACCACCGCCGCGGCTCCCCGGATGCGCCGGCTGTAGAGGCTCAGCGAGGGATCGAGGAGGAAGCGGAAGAACAGCGCGGTCCACGAACGGTGATGGACCAGCCCGTCGTAGAACTCGGGTGCCATCGCCTTGAGCCGCGGCAGCCGGGACCAGGGCACCATCATGAGATCGTGGTGCTCGTTGTGGTACCCGACGTTGAAGGCCACGACGTTCAGCGGGCCGTAGTACGAGAAGGTCTCCTGACCGTCCTTCCCGCTGGTCAGGTAGTGCTCCTGGATCCACCGTGCCCCCACGGGGTGGAGCCCGATGGCGAAGATGCTGGAGAGCGTGAGGTAGAGCACCGCCTTCCACCCGGCAA
>Ga0081540_1000247_pt1 | contig 56886 bp, 49 predicted proteins | sample TabmetS2T1R1_FD_71024 | JGI IMG/M metagenome (GOLD analysis project Ga0081540, IMG submission 71024) | Tabebuia heterophylla rhizosphere microbial communities from the University of Puerto Rico - S2T1R1 | ecosystem: Host-associated > Plants > Roots > Rhizosphere ...
TTATTGCCGCCGGCGCGGCCGCGCCTTTGTGCGCTTCGACTATTTCGGCCACGGCGCGTCGAGCGGCGAGGCGGCCCTCGGCACGATCGGCCGCTGGGCGGCGGACGCGATCGCGGTGCTCGATTCGCTGACCGAAGGACGGCAGATCCTCATCGGCTCGAGCATGGGCGGGTGGATTATGCTGCTCGCGGCGCTGGCGCGAACCGAGCGGGTCCGTGCACTGGTCGGCATCGCCGCCGCACCCGACTTTACCGAGGATCTCCTCCTGCCGCGTCTCGACCCGGCGCAGCAGCGGGAGCTGCGCGAAAAGGATGCGGTCACATTGCCGTCGCCATACGACCCTGCCGGATACACCCATCATCTCGGTCTCTTCGAAGACGGCCAGCGGCATCTCGTGATGCGCGGTCCCATCGCGCTCGACTGCCCGGTGCGGCTGTTGCACGGCATGCGCGATGACGCCGTGCCATGGCAGAGGAGCTTGGCGCTCGCCGAGCGCCTCGACAGCCGCGATGTGACCGTGACCCTGGTCAAGGACGGCGATCACCGGCTGTCGCGCGAAGCCGATCTCACGCGCCTCGGCGGCATTCTGGACGAGCTGATCAGCCGGTAGCAGCGGCGAATTCGAGCCGCTGGTCGGTCAGAAAAGTCGCGTAAAAATAGAGTTCGGCGTCGAGCGCCCGCTTGATGTTGTCGCCGCGGCGGAAACCGTGCTGCTCGCCATCGAACAACAGGTAGAGGAAAGGGATATGCCGCTGGCGGAGGGCTTCCACCATTGCCTCGGCTTGTTGCGGCGGGACGACCTTGTCCTCTGCCCCCTGGAAGAAAGCAACCGGCACCGAGAGCAGCCGCGCGCTGTGGACCGGGGAGCGCGCGACGTAAAGGTCCTTGCGTTGCGGGTAGGGCCCGATGAGCCCGTCGAGGTAGCGCGACTCGAATTTGTGGGTGTCCTTTGTCAGCGCCTCCAGGTCGCTGATGCCGTAATAGCTCGCTCCGGTCCGGAACTCCTTGCGAAAGGTCAATACGGCAAGGGTCGTGTACCCGCCCGCGCTGGCTCCGCTGATGGCCCATCGTTCCGGGTCGACCAGTCGCGTTCGCGCGAGATGGCGAGCGCCATTGACGCAATCGGCGACGTCGACGACCCCCCAATTTCCTTGCAGGCGAAGACGATATTCGCGGCCATAACCGGTGCTGCCGCCGTAATTTACGTCGAGAACGGCAAAGCCGCGGCTGGTCCAATATTGCGTTCCCCAGCTGAGCGTCGGGGAGGCGGCGATGCTCGCCGGGGTCGTGCAGCAGCCCGAGCGGATCAACCCGGTCACCAGCATGACCCGGGCGAAGGCGCGGCAGACCTACGTGCTGGATCAGATGCTGAAGCACGGGTTGCTCCCCGCCCGCGACCACGATGCCGCGCTGAAGGCGGCAGTGGTGCTCGGGCCCAGGCCGGTGCCCCAGGTGGGCCCGTACTACGTCGAGGAGATCCGCCGCATGCTGGTGGCCCGCTACGGGGACACGGCGGTGCTCACCAGCGGGATGCGGGTGGAGATCGCCATGGACCCGAAGCTCCAGGCGCTCGCCGATGCGGCGCTGCGCGAGGGTCTGGAGACGCTGGACCGCCGCATGGGCTACCAGGGCGCGCTCGGCGAGCTGGACTCGAAGCGGTTCACCCAGCTCCGGAGCCTTCTGGAAAAGCGGCTCGCCGACACCGGCCGCCGCAGCCAGGAAGGAGCGCTCCTGGCCGACCTGTCGCGCCTCGCCCAGCCGAGGCAGCCGGCGGGTGAGGAGGAGGGCGCCGAGGAGCGGCCCGAGAGCAGCGCCGAGGGCGAGGCCGCGCCCACCTCCGACGAGGTCCTGGTGCGGGCGGTGTCGCTCGTTCCGCTCAAGGAGGGGCTGCGCCTGGGGGGCTACGTCACGCAGGTGGACGATGCCCGGAAGGTGGCCACGCTCGACTTCGTGGGGCGCCAGGGCACCCTCGTCTTCTCCACGGTGGCCTGGGCGCGACCGCGCGGCGTGGGCAAGTGGACCCAGGCGCCGGCGAAGCTCTCCGACGTCCTGAAGCCCGGGCAGCTGGTGCGCGCGCGCGTCCTCACGGTGCCCGCGGCCGGCAAGCCGCTCGACGTGACGCTGGACCAGGTGCCCGAGGTGCAGGGCGCGCTGATCGTCATCGACCCTGCCACGCGGCGGGTGCTGGCGCTGACCGGCGGGTACGACTTCGGGCGTTCGTCCTTCAACCGTGCCACCCAGGCGCACCGGCAGCCCGGCTCGGCGTTCAAGCCCTTCCTCTACGCGGCGGCGCTGCAGAGCCAGAAGTTCACCCCGGTCTCGGTGCTCAACGATGCCCCGGAGGCGGTGCGCGACCCGTGGACCGGGAAGGTCTGGAAGCCGCACAACTACGAGCGGAGCGGGTTCGAGGGCCCCATGACGCTGCGGCAGGCCCTGACCAAGTCCAAGAACACCATCTCCATCCGGCTGATCGAGGCCATCACTCCTCAGGTGGCGATCGACTTCGCCCGGCGAGCTGGAATCCGCTCGGAGATGCCGGACAACCTCACCCTCGCCCTGGGCACGGGCGAGGTGTCGGTGCTCGAGCTGGCCAACGCCTACACGACGTTCGACACGCTGGGGAAGTATGCCGACCCCGTGCTGCTGGTCCGCGTGACCGACGTGCGCGGCACCACGCTGGAGGAGCACCAGGCGGCGCCGGAGGAGACCCTCCCTCCGCCGGTGGCCTACGTCGCCACCTCGCTGATGCGCAGCGTGGTCGAGGAGGGAACGGCGGCCGCGGTGCGTGAGCTGGGGCGGCCCGCGGCCGGCAAGACCGGGACTGCGAACGAGTACCGCGATGCCTGGTTCAGCGGGTACACGCCGGACCTGGTGGCGACAGCCTGGGTGGGGTTCGACGACCATTCGAGCCTCGGCACCGGGGAGACGGGCGGCAAGGCAGCGCTGCCCATCTGGCTCGGCTTCATGCGCGCGGCCCTGGATGGAAAGCCCGCCCGCGACTTCGACCAGCCGGCCGGGGTGCAGACGGTCCGGGTGGACCCGAGCTCGGGGCTGCTCGCCGGCGCGCACGTGCCGGGGCGAGCGGAGAACTTCCTCGAGGGCACGGCGCCCACGGCCGAGGCGCCCAAGCCGGGCGAGGCAAGCCCGGACCGCTTCCTCATGGAGGAGCCTGGCCGGGACCGGCTGTGAGGCCTGGCACGGCGCTCTGCGCCGCGCTCCTCGCCGCTGCACCCGTTCCCGCCACGCTGGAGGTACTCTCCGACCAGCTCAGGGCGCAGGTGGTGGCCGCACATCCGGAGCCGCCGGTGGCGGTTGCGGTCGACGCGCCCTCGGCGCCTCTGGCCGAGACCACCGCCGCGCTGCTTGCCACGCGCCTCGGGGAGGCCGGCCTTCCCGCCGTGGTCATCGGCTCCGGAGACGACGCCGCGGCACGCGCGCGAAGCGCCGGCGCGCGCAGCCTGGTCCGCCTCCGCCTCGACGTCGGGGCAGAGGTGGTCGGCGCCGGAGAGCTGCGGTCGGTGTGGCGGAACTTCTGGGCGGGCCGCACCCAGCCGGAAGGCGGGCCGACGCGGGTGCTCTCGGCGGCGGTCCCGGTCGACCGCGCGACCCAGCTACTCGCCTCGGGTCGAGGAGCGGGCACCGGCCTGGTGCTCGACCCGGCGCCGCTGGCCCGGCTGCCGGTGCGGACCGCGGCGCTGGCCACGGGGGACCTCGACGGTGACGCCCGGCCCGAGGTGGCGGTGCTCGCCGGGGGCGAGGTCGTCGTACTGGATGGTGCTGGCGCCGTGCTCGCCCGGCACTCGCTCCTCGACCTGCCGCCTTCGGCCGCACCGGCCCGCGAGCCGTTCGGCACGCTGTGCATCAGCGACGGCCGCCTTCTCGTGGCGTGGGCGCGTGCAGAGGGAGCACTGACGCTCCGGCTCCAGGAACGACAGCTGGTCCGTGGACCGGCCGCGGCTGCGCCGACCATCGGCTGCGGCGAATGGGCGGAGCCGGCGACCTTCGTCCCCGGCGCGGCGAGGCTCCTTCCTGCGCGCGGACCCGATCGCGAGCCGCTCTGGGGCGCAGACGCACGCGCCGGGCATCGCCTCCTGCTGCTCCCCGACGGGACGGCGCGGTGGTTCCAGCCTGGGTCGGAGGTGCGGGTGCTGCGCGACGTCGGCGCCGGGGCCGCCCTGGTGTCCTGGCGCGGCGAGATGCGGGTCGCGGCGAGCACCGCGGCCGCCGCTCCGGCCGAGGACCGGCTCCGGCTCGTGGGCGCGGGGCCCGAGGAGCCGTCGGTGGCGGTGCCGGGACGCATCCTCCAGGTCTGCGCCGAGGCGCCGGGAGCGGTACCGGCCCTGCTGCTCGGGGTGTGGACCGCCGACGGCGGCTCGGAGCTGCGCGTGGTGCGGGGGGCACCGTGAGGCGAGAAGCCCTCCTGCTGGTCCTCGCGGCGGCCACGGGGTCCGAGGCCCGGGCCGCGGCGCGGGCGCGCGACGGAGGCACGCTGCGACTGGCGGTGCTCCCCGAGGTTCGCGCCGATCGCTGGGGCGAGACGCCCGAGGGCGCCGTCCTCCGGGCGCTCGTCGCCGCACCGCTGTGCCGGGTCGACCCGAGCGGGCGCGTGCAACCGGTGCTCGCCAGCATCCAGCGCACGGCCGACGGAGTCTCCGTCGTCCCCAGGCCGGGAGCGCGGTTCTCCTCCGGCGCACCGCTCGCGGCAGCCGAGCTCGCGCAGGCCTGGGCCCGCGCGGTGGAGCGGAGCCCGGCCGCCCGCGGCGCCCTCGGACCGGTGCGCGAGCTGGCGGCGACGCTGGACCAGCAGTCGCGGGGCAAGGCGGCGGCCCTGGTGCTCCCCCTGGCTCATCCCTGGCCCGACCTCGAGGTGAGCCTCTGCCACCCCGCGCTGGCGCCGGTCCTGGGCGACGGCGGAGGCGCCGGCATCGGGCCCTACACGCCGGACGGCGCCGAGCGCGGGCGCGCCGTGCCCGCGTTCCCGGAGGGCCGGCCCCACCCGGACGGGTTCCAGATCTCCGCGCTCGCCCGACGCGCCGCCCAGCGGGCCCTCGAGACCCGGAGCGCGCAGGTGCTGCTCGGCGATGGCGGAGACCCAGCGGCTCCGGCGCTGTTCGCCACCTACCTCGTGTCGCGCCCCGCGGCGCGCCCGGTGGTGGCGCTCCTCGAGCCGCGGCTGGATCGCCCGGCGCTGGTGCGGAGCTTCGTGGGCACCCCGGCGGCGGCGATGCCGGGGCTCCTCCCGCCCTCGCTCGGCGGGCCCGAGCGGCCGTCCGCCGCGGCGGGGAGCCCGGCCCGGGGCTCGGGGTCAGCGCTGCTCCTCTACACCGCGGACCGTCCCGCGCAGCGAGCGGTGGCGCAGCGGCTGCAGATCCTCCTCCGGGACGCGGGGGTCTCGCTCACGCTCGGCGCACGCACTCCGGAGGCGCTGGACCGCGACTGGCGCGCCGGGCAGGGAGACCTTGCGCTCCGATCGGTGCTCCTGCCGCCGGCGCCGGCGGCGGCGCTGTCCGTGGTGCTGGATCTGGCCGGTGACCCGGGCACCAGCCGGCGCGAGCTCGCGGCCCTCGGAGCGCTGGGCGACGAGCGGGACCGCGCGGCGCGGACCCGCGAGCGGGCGCTCCAGCTCGCCGCCACCCTGCCCGTCCTGCCGCTGTACGTCGAGGGGCTCCGAGCACGCCTCGACCCGGCCCTGGTGGACATGCGGCGAGACGCGTTCGGGTTGTGGATCCTCGACGACGCGTGGTGGCCCTGATGCCTGGGACCCCAGGGATGCGGCTCCGCACGCTCCTGTTGCTCGCCTTCGCCCTGCTGGCGCTCCTGCCGCTGGCGGTGACCGTTCCCTTCGCCTCGCGGCGCATCGAGGTCACCTTCTCCCGCGAGCTCGCGGCGCGCGCAGATTCGGCAGCGGCGCTCGCCTCCACCGAGCTGGACCGGCTGCGCGCCGAGGTGGAGCAGTCGGTGACCGCCTGCGCGGCGGACCCGCTCACCGAGTCGGTGGCCCTCCAGCTCGAATCGGGCCTGCCCCCGGCAGCGGACGCGATGCGGGGAGTCGCCGAGGGTCGTCCGCTCACCGTCCTCACCCTGCGGGACGCTTCGGGCGTGAGCCGCTCGAGCGCGTTCCTCCCCGCCCGGGTGGGCGACGTCGAGCCGGGGCTGTCGGCCGTCCGCCCCGGTGATGCCCCGGTGGTCGTCCCGGTGGAGGTGCAGAACGCGGAGGGGGTCCAGCTCCGCCCCGCCCTCCTCGCGGCCCGGTCGGTGGAGGCGGCCCACGGCACCGCCACGCTGGTCGGCGGACAGGTACTCGACGACGCGTGGGTGTCGCGCCTCGCCCGGTTCACCGGCGCCCGGGTCGAGCTGCAGGGCCCCGGGCTCGCCTCCGCGGCGGCCGGGACCGCCGAGGGACGCACGGTCCGGCGGGCGCTGCCCCTCGGGCCTGCGGAGCTGACGATGGCCGTGGGGAGCGCGGCGGTGGACGAGACCCGGACCACCCTCCTCCGCGCGTTGCTCACCGCCGGGGCGCTGGGGCTCCTGCTCGCGCTGGTGGCCGGCTTCCTCTTCGCCCGGGGCATCACCCGTCCGGTGGAGGCGCTCACCGAGGGCGTGCGCTCCGTCGCCGGCGGCGCGCTCGACACCCGGGTGCCGGCGGAGGGGAGCGGCGAGGTGCGGGTGCTGGTGGACGCGTTCAACCGGATGGCCGAGGACCTCGGGCACGCCACGCGGGCGCTCCGGGCCGCGGAGCAGGCCGCGGCCTGGGAGGGCGTGGCGCGCAGCCTGGCGCACGAGCTGCGCAACCCGCTCACGCCGCTCCAGATGTCCCTGGAGACGCTGCTCGCGGCGAGGAAGGCGAGGGACGGGCGCTTCGACGTGCTCTTCGTCGAGAGCGCGCCGGCGATGCTCGAGGAGGTGGAGCGGCTGCGCCGCACCATCGACGCCTTCGCCCGCTTCGCCCGCCTGCCTGCGGCTCAGCTCGAGCCTCTGGACCTGACCACCTGGACCGAGCAGGCCCTGGGCCTCGCCGGTGCCCGCCCCGGGGTGGCGCTCCGCTGGGAGCCTGGGCCTCCGCTCGCGGTCCGGGCCGACCGGGATCAGCTTGCGCAGCTGCTCCACAACCTCCTCCGGAACGCCGAGGAGGCGATGCCCTCCGGCGGGCAGGTCACGGTGCGAACCCGGGCGGACGGGAACCGCGCGGTGCTCGAGGTGGAGGACACCGGACCGGGCATCCCGGCGGACGCCCGGGCCCGGGTGCTCGAGCCGGGGGTGACGACCAAGGCGAGCGGCACCGGCCTGGGTCTCGCGCTCGGAGCCCGCATCGCGCAGGGACACGGGGGCACGCTGGAGGTGGACGCGGCGCCCGGCGGCGGCGCGCTGCTGAGGCTCAGGATTCCGCGCGAGGGAGCGGCGGGCTGAACGCCGAGACCAGGTGGTTTGGCGCTGGGCTCACTCCCTGACCGGAGTGGCCTTCAGGGCCGCGCGCCCGTCCTTCACGTAGACCTGAAAGCGCACGGTGCGGCAGCCGTACTTCTGCACCAGCTGGTCTCGGTTCTTCCGGAGCTTGCCGGCGAACTTCTCGAAGGTGAGGCCGTCGCCGCTCTCGCCGCACCGCTCGCGTACGGCCAGAAACTCGTGGAAGACGTCCTGGAAGTGCACCTCGTCCGGCGGCGCCGCCGGCTTGGGCAGCGGCTGCGGCCGCGGACCCGAGACCCGGGCCGAGGCGAGCAGCTCCGGCGACGGATCCGCCACCCGCGTGGCCTCGGGGATGGCCATGACCGCGGGTGCGAGCGCCGCGGCCGGTGGGAGGTTGAAGTCTGGCAGGTTGGGGATGGGGTACGCCGTGGTGGGCTGGTGGTCGTAGTCGAGCGGGGCGGGCTCCGGAGGCGGAGGCGGCTTGGCGACCGGACGCGACGGGGTGGCCGGGGACGGAGAGAGCCGCTGCGACGGCGGGCGAACCGGTGGTGTCGGCTCGGGCGGCGGGGGCATCGAGTCCAGCAGAGCGGCGAGGTCGTCCCGTGGCCCCTCGCGAGGAGTCCGGGGGCCGGGGAGCCCGTCGAGCGCGGAGAGGGGCTCGACGGCCGTGGGCTCGTCCCGGCGGGCTCCAGCTTCCGGCGGCTCCCCTGCGGGGCGGACCGGCGCCTCGTCGAGGTCGATGGCGGTCCGCGAGCGGCCGACGGCCGGGGTGACCTTCTCCGGCAGGCGGTTGCCGGCGTCCGGAGCGCGGAACACCGGCGGCGGGGAGGTGGTGAGACCGAACAGGCCGCGGCGGCGGCGAGTGCCCGGCTCGGTGTCCTCCTGGGGCTGGGCCCGCAGCAGGGGAGCGTCCTGGCCCATCCACAGCCAGAGCGCGCCCAGGCCAATGAGGAGGAATGCGATGGCGCCGAAGCTGAAGCGCTGGGTATCGGCCAGCGCGGACATGGCCGGCTCGGTGCTCACCAGGGAGAGGACCTCGAGCGGCTGTCCGGACACGCCGCGCCGGTGAGCGACCCGGAGCGCCGGATCCGGCCCGCTGGCGAAGAGCGGCAGGCGCAGGGGACCGAGCGACCCGGCAGGCCCTCGGACGACGACGGCGTGCTTGCCCACGGGCGTCTCGCGGAGCGCCTCGGCGAGGCGAGCCTTCTCCTGCCCCCCGCTGGCGATCAGCTTTCCTCCCTGGACCAGGCCCAGGGCCGAGAAGCCGGTCTCGAGCGCGACCTGGTCGGCGATCCCCTCGGGAAGGAGCGGGCCGCCGACGATCAGCATCCCGGCGGCCCGGGCCTCCTTGTCCGAGCCGAGGAGTGGGAAGGAGAAGAACAGATACGGGGTGCCGAAGGCCTCCCGGGCATGTCCGTCGCTGCCCGAGCCGGCGACCCCGTCCGCGTCGAGGCCCTTCAGCGAGGAGGCCGGCTCGTCCGTCCCCTTCACGAAGACCGCCCCGTTGTCGGTCCGGACGCCGAGCACCAGGCCGGGCCGGAGTCCGGTGGAGACGGCGTCGGCGGCGTTGCCCCGAACGTTGCTCAGCCGCTGGGCGGCGAGCTCGGACTTGCCGGCGCGCAGCGCGTCAGCGGTGACGAAGGCTCCCGGCGAGCTCCCCAGCCGGAGCGCCAGTCCCTGGAGCTCCGCCCGCCGCCCGGCGAGGCGCACAGAAACCACATCGGCCCCGCGCTGGGCGTAGACCGCGGCCTGGTCCACCGCCTTCTCGCTGAGGGACGACGCGGTGAGGGAGAGGTCCGCGAGCCAGAGCGCGAGCGCCGGCAGCGCGAACAAAAGCAGCTTGATGCGGGACATCCCCTTCCTTTTGGGGCCGGTCTTGGGGCCAGTCGGGACAGCCCTTTATAGGCCGTGGGTGCGCAGCCCAGCAAGGGAACGAGACCGCTCCTGCGATGGGGTCAGCTTCACTCGGTGGGGAGATCTGCGAGTGCAGGACCGGAGTGGTCGTGCCGGCGCTCGAGGTACTTCTTCGCCGCGCGCTCCACACGGTCGGCGGCAGCGGAGATGGCCCGGTGAATCTCGTCGGACTGTTCGGTGACGTGGAGCGCGGGATGACCCGGGACGTGCACTGTGACCCGCGCCTCCTTGTCCATGCCGCCCTTGTTCTCGCCAGTGGTGTCGACCAGGTGCACCTCGACCTGGACGGCAGGCTCGCGTCCCAGCACTCGATCCAGCGCGCGGCCGAAATGGACCTCGCAATACTCGCGGAGCGCGTCGGTGACCTGGATGTGAACGCCTCGTACCAGCACTTGCATCGGAGCAGCCTCCTTCGGGCTTGCCCTGCTGTTAAGGTCCCCCGGGCATGGAACGCAACCCCGAGTCGGAGCGATTCGTCCAGGTGGCCCAGGCGGAGGACCCCTTCACCGCCGATGCCCTCGAGGCGGTCTTGAAAAAGGCAGGGATGGCGGTACTGCGCACCGACCATCCGGGAGGCTCGGGCGTGGATGCGCTGGGCTCCGGGTGGGCCCTCCCCTGGTTCGAGCTGAGCGTCCTGGAGGAGCACGTGACCCGTGCCCGCGAGCTGGTGGAGATGGAGCGCCGGCGGCTGGCGGAGGAAGCGCCGGAGGCCGAGCGGGCGGCCGAGGAGGAGGAGCGCGAGGGCGAGGCGGCCAAGTCCTGAGCGCTCAGCGTGTGGTGCTCGACACCGCGTCGTCGGCGGGGCGTGGGTCACGGACCTCCCAGAGCGACACCCCCTGCACCTTCCAGGTGTAGCGCGCGTGGCGGGCGAGCAGGTGCGAGAGCTCCTCGTCCACCACCCCGTCCTTCCAGCCGCGGGTCGCGTGCCGGAGGAAGGTGCGCCCGCCCCGCTGGACGACGAAGCCGAGGTGGCTGACGCGGGTGATTCGCCAGGGAGCGTCCTCCCGGACCACGAGGAGGAGTGTGCCCGACGGCCACCGCGCCGCGCGGGCCGCGACCTGGTCGACCGGAAGGACCGCGAGCGGGAAGCGTCCGGTGAGTCGTGCCTCGGAGGGGAGCGCCAGGGCCCGGGCAGTGCCGGAGGCCCACGCCTCGGGTCCGATGACCTTGGCGTCCTTGACGACGCCCTCGCCGCCGAGCTGTGCGGTGACATCACGCACCATGCCCTTTGCGGCGTTGGACGGAAGCCACTCGGCTTCCATGAGGTGGTTGCGGCCGACGTAGTCCGGCCGACCGCGGTAGCGGATGGAGTCGAGCACGTGGACGACGTCCTCCACTGACGTGGAGAGCGCCAGCGCCATCACCGTCTCGACGAAGGTGAGGCAGTCCACCCGGTCGAGCCGGAGGCGCGGATCGGGATCCTGGCCCTCACCCTCGCCGAGCGGCGAGTGCGCGTAGGGAGTTCCGCGAAGCTGCTCGGAGATCCCGAGAAGGCGCGCATCGAGCGATCGGGCACGCACCGAGGCCAGCAGCGTCTCCAGCCGCGCATCGTCCGCAGCCGGGTGCGGAGGCGGGACCAGGAGCAACAGACCGAGAGCAGCGCCGAGAAGCACGTTGAACCGGAGTCAATCGTCCTCAAGCCGAGGGCCACTGTCCAATGTGGGCGCCTTGACCAGGGTCAGCGCCGGACAGCGGCCGCGGTCTCGCGGAGCCGGGCCCAGAGCGCGGTGACGTCCTCGGCGGTGGTGCCGGTCGCGCCGATGGAGACGCGGAGCAGTTGCACGCCCTTGACCACCGCGGGCGTCAGGTAGGCCTGTCCGGAGGCGTTGACGGCCCGAGCCAGCGCGAGGTTGTGCGCATCGAGCGCTGCCCCCTCCAGACCCGGCGGCGTGTGGCGGAAGGCCACCGTCTGCAGCGGGACGGGCGCGAGCCGCTCCCAGCCCGGCGTGGCGTCGACCTGGTCTGCGAGCCAGCGGGCCAGCCCGAGGTGGCGGCGGACCTCGGCCCGGATGCCCTCCACGCCGAGTGCGGAAAGCACGAACCACACCTTGAGCGAACGGAAGCGCCGTCCGAGGGCAATGCCCCAGTCGCGGTAGTTCTTCACCGCCCCGTCCTGCGCGGTCCGCAGATAGCTCGGGTCGGTGGCCATGACCCGCACCAGGTGGTCCGGATCACGCACGTGGTAGGCGGTGCAGTCGAAGCCGATGCCGAGCCACTTGTGCGGATTCCACACCACCGAGTCGGCCTGCTCCACGCCCTCCCACATCCAGCGCAGCTCAGGGCAGGCCATGGCGGTGCCGGCCATGGCCGCGTCTACGTGGAGCCACGCGCCATGGGCGCGGGCGAGCTCGCCAATGCGGGCCACGGGGTCGATGGCGGTGGTGCCGGTGCTGCCCACCGTCGCGACGATGGCGCAGGGAAGCAGGCCAGCCGCAACGTCGTTCCGGAGCGCCTCCTCGAGCGCGTCGGGCCGCAGGGCGTGGGCGTCGTCGGTCGGGAGGAGCCGCAGGTTGTCGCGGCCGAGGCCGGCAAGGAGCGCGGCCTTCTCGATGGAGCTGTGGGCCATCTCCGAGGCGTAGACGGTGAGCGGAGCGGTCTCCGCCTGCAGGCCGCCGCGGGCCTGGCCATGTCCGGTGGTGCGCTCGCGGGCGCAGAGGAGGGCAACGAGCGTGGCGGTGCTGGCCGTGTCCTGGATGACGCCGGAGAAGGTGGGCGGGAGGCCGACCAGCTGGCGGAGCCACTCCATCGCCACCTCCTCGAGCTCGGTGGCCGCGGGGCTCGTCTGCCAGCTCATGCCCTGGACGCCGAGGCCGGCGGCAACCAGGTCGGCGAGGATCGAGGGCAGCGTGGTGTTCGAGGGGAAGTAGGCGAAGAACCGGGGATGGTTCCAGTGGGTGATGCCGGGGAGGATCGCGGCGTCGAGCTGGGGGAGGAGGCCCTCCACCGGGAGGCCGTGCTCGGGCGGGGCCGGCGCGAAGTGGCGGCGGACGTCCCCCGGCTGCGCGTGGCTCATGACTGGCAGCCCGGGGAGGCGTTCCCGGTAAGCGGCCACCCACTCGATCAGCTGGTGTCCAAGTGCGCGGAACTCGTCGGGTGTCATCGGACGACGGACGGTACACCTTGCCTGGCGGCACAGAGAGGCCGATGTTCGAACGATCGAGGGACATGAGCCGGCTCGAACAGGACCAGGTGGGCAGCTGCAGCTTCGTGGACGTGCTCGAGGAAGCGGTGCTGGTGAAGCGCCCGGTGGCGATCGAGCTGCGCGACGGCACGACGTTCATCGACCAGGTCACGGACGTGACCACCGAGTCGGGGCAGGACTTCGCTGTCTTCCGGAGCCACGCCCGGGTACCGGTCAAGGAGATTGCCGCGGCCACCCGGGCCGAGCCGCCCAGGCGCCGGAGCCCGCCCGATTCCGCCTGACGCGAATCCGCGGTGAGTGAGGGCTCAGCCCCCCAGCCCGGAGGGTCCACGCGTCGGCCGTTGCAGGCCGAGGGGCGCGTCTGCTAGCCCGTCGGGCACCGATGGCGCGCTTCGAGGTCTTCATTCCCGCCGCGGAGCCCGGCAGCTTCGACGTCACGCTCCGCGTGGACGCAGCGAACTGGATGCAGGCCCTGAAGACGGGGTTCCACCGTCTCGGCGAGCAGGGGCTGGTCCCGCACAACGTGCTGGTGGACGTGCAGGACGACGGCTCGGTCCACGTCACCGACGCGAGCAGCGCGCGGGTGTTCCGCATCCGGGAGATGTCCGAGGCGGAGATCGCGGCAGCGAAGGTGAAGCCCCGGCCGACGCCGATCGGCACGCCGGTCCCCCTGGACGAGCCGGTGGTGCCCCCGCCGACCCCGGCGATGGTGGACCCGGTGAACAGGACGCTGGGCCCGGAGCCGCCGCTGGTGGGCGTGGCGCGGACGGTGAAGGACCCGCATCTGACCAGCGGGTTGGACGTGCCGCCGGGAGGAATGGATCCCACGGTGACGCGACCGCCGGACCGGCCGACGTCGCCCACCGCTCCCCGGCCGACACCGCTGAGCACGCCGCGGCTCATCCTCCCGCGAACCGACGAGCTCGTCTCGACGTCGAAGCCGCCGCAGGGGCCCATCGGACGCAGGAAGCCGGCCCGCTCTCCGGCGGCGCAGATGGAAGACGTCCTCGCCGACGTGTTCGAGCGGGTGCAGGGGGTCTACCAGCGGCGCGACGCGGCGGACGGCCTCGGCTACCTGCTGGATCTGGCGATGGAGAAGGTCCCCGTCGAGGCGGGGAGCGTGTTCTCCAGCGAGCTGGTCTCGGGAGACCTGCGATTCGTGGTGGTGCGGGGACCGAAGGCGCAGGAGATCCTCGACGCGAAGATCGTCATCCCGGCGGGGACGGGCATCGTGGGGTTCTGCGCGGTGGAGGGCGTGTCGCTGGCGCTGTCCGAGGTGCAGAAGGACCCGCGCTACTACCGCGGAGTCTCGGACCGGGTGCACTACGAGACCCGGAGCATCCTCTGCTCGCCGATCATCGCCCATGGGCGGACGTTCGGCTGCATGGAGCTGGTGAACCGCCGCGAGTCGCCGATGTTCACCGAGTACGAGGTCGGAATGCTCTCGTACATCTCGCACCAGGGAGCGCTGTTCCTCGACACGCTGGGGTGAGGAGGCAGTGAGGACGGCGCTCGGCATCGGCGCATTTCTCGTTCTCCTCGCAGGAGGCAGGCCCGACGCGGGAGTTCCTTCGGGCTACACCGCCCTCGATTCCGGCGGCTGGATGGTCGACTGCTCGAAGAGCCGTGCGCGCTGCATCGTCCACGTCGACGGAGGCCCGCCCTTCGAGTGCCCTCCCGGTCATATCTGCGCAAGGTTTCCCGGCAAGACGGAGCACTGACCGTCAGGTCGGAGGCCCGTTGCCTGCTGGGGGCGTCGCGCCGTACTTCGCCGTCAAGGAGGCTCGACGGTTGGCGGGAACTCGCCAGCTCCGGGCTTCATCACCTCGTCGAGCAGCACGGTCGCGTACGAACCCGCCGGGAGCGTGAACGAGAGCTCCACGGTCGAACCCTGGACGGCCCAGGATGCATCCGCGACGGGGACGGCGAAGGGGCGGCGCGTTCCCTCGGCGATGCTGCCAAGGCGGCGGAAGGTATCGAGGGTGAGGCCCTCTGCGGCGAGGACGCGCCGCTCCGCGGCGTCGACCTCGCCCTCGGTCTGCTGCATCTTCCACCCGAAGATTGGGCCGGTGGCGACGATCTCCCCGCGCTCGACTCGAGGCTGATCGACCTCCGGCTCGCGGCAGACGAAGAGGCCACCCGAGTCGGTCTTCTGCATCAGGTCGCCCCGGAGTGCGCGGCGGAGGGCGCCATCACGGATCCGGGCCTCGAGCATCCGGTTGAAGAGCAGGGCCTGGTACGCCGAGACGTAGAGCTTCCGCTCGAAGGCGCTCGGCTTCTTCGGAAGCCGCTCGCCCCGGACCAGAGCCCGACCCCGGAGCGCGGTGTCACCCCGGCCGAAGCGCTGCTCGCCGAAGGCGTTGGGGAGGCCCTCGGCCACGAGGCGTTCCATGACCGGGCCGGAGGCCTGCGGTCGCTCGGCGTCCCGGATGCGGATCCGGAAGCGGTTTCCCCGGAGGTGGCCGACCCGAAGCTTGTTCCCGTGGCGGGCGTGGGCGAGCAGCCGCAGCTCGGGGGTCGGGACGAGCTTGCCGAGCGCAGCCTCAGCGCGAGCGGGCACGGACAGCCACTGCCGGGTACGGGCGACGCGATCCTTGAGCCCGGCCCAGGAGACGTCGCCGAGGTACAGCCCGAGAGCGGAGGCGATGCGGAACGCGGCCTCGGGCGTGTCGATCCCCACCTTCTCGATCCACAGGAAAAGGTGCTCGCCCTCTCCCGAGGGCGCATACGCCGGAATCTCCTCGACCTCGAAGTCGTCGGGCGTCACCCGCAGGATGCCGCCGGTGCCCGGCAGCCCCGCGGTGAGCCGGAGCGCGTCGGGAGTCAATCGAGGGTGGCGAGGAGGTCCTTGACCCGCCGCGCGAGGTCCTCGTCCGCGCGCGACTCCAGCAGCTCGCCGGCCTGGAAGAGCAGGAAGAACATCACGTCCGAGAGCGCCTGGCGAAGCGAGGCGACCGGCTCGCTGCCGAGCGTCGGCCTGGCACGGGCATAGGCGTCGAGAACCTTGCGGGCGTCGAAGTGACCGTCGGGGCCGAGCTTCAGCCCCACCAGCACCGGGGACTCGGAGAGCGTGCGGCTCGCGAGCGCGGCGTTGGCGGACTCGAGGAACTCGCGAGCCATCCCCTTGGAGACGACCTCCTTGGCAATCTCGGAGAAGATGTGCTCGAAGGTGGCGACCACGCGGACGGCGGGCTCGGAGTCGGCGCCGCGGCCGGTGGCCCGGCCGCGGGCGGGGGCGGCGACCTCCCCGTGCTTCAGCTCCGACACGGCCGCGTACCCACCCTCGAGGAGGCGGAAGAGGATCTTGGTGGCGTCGAACTCGTTGAGCTTGGCGGCCTGGGCGACCTCGAGCACGGTGCGCTGGCCATTGGCCAGGCCGAGGAGCCGGTCCTCGTCGGGGTGGAGCTTCCCGTCGCTGGGACGCTTCTTGTTCACATAGAGGCGGCCGTGAGGGATGCGCTGCCGGAAGTGCTGGAGCTCGTCGATCTTCCGGATCGCGTCCATGAGCAGGCTCTGCGTGGACAGCTGGACGGTGGGGCCGGGCTTCTCGTCGGTGTCCTGGTCGACCAGGGTGAAGGTTCCCTCGCGGGCGAGGACGAGGGCGTGGAAGATGTCCGAGACCTGCTGGGTGATGCAGGCCCAGAGGTCGTGCGGCTGGAGGAGCCCACGGTCGACGAGCGCGCGTCCCACGCGGCTCGGTGGGTTGTCGCGCAGCGCCTCCTCCACGTGGCGGCGCGGGGCGTGACCCAGGCGGACGAGGACCTCGCTGAGACGGTCGGCCGGATCCTCGCTGGAGGCGCCGTGGACCTCGCCGTCCTTGAGAACGACCGTGCGCTCTCCGCCCGGCGCGTGGAGCCGCATGGTGCCGGTCCAGCGGGACTGTCCGAGGAAGGCGATGAGGTCCGAGACCGGGAAGCCGGAGGCATCGACGATGAGGACGACCCGGGGTCCCCTCCCCCGTCCGCCCTCGGGGGGCTGGCGGAGAGCGGCGAGGAGGTCCGGCGCGGTGGGCAGGAGGACGAAGCTGCCGTGACGGGCATCCAGCTCACCCGAGGCCTCCGCATCGGGAGCGACACGCCCTCCGGACTCCACGCGGATGCGGGCAGTCATGGCCTCGTGGAGGGCCTCACCGGTTGGCCGTGGTCCAGGTCCCGCGGGTCTTCTGCCAGTCGAGCTCGTCATCCACGGTGATGGCGAGGATCTCGGGGGCGGGGGTGAGGTCGAGCTTCCGGCCGTTGATGAAGAGCGTGGGAGTGGCGTTGACGCCCGCGGAGACGCCCGCCGCACGCTGGGCCTCGGCCTGCTCCTTGTACGTGTTTCCGGCGAGGACCTTCTTCCACTCGGCGGCGGAGATGCCGGCCTTGCCGAGGATCTCCTGGAGGACGTCCGTCGACAGCCGGCGCTGGTTCTCGAAGATGGCGTCGTGGACCTCCCAGAGCTTCCCCTTGTCACGGGCGAGGAGAGCAGCCTGGGCAGCGGGCATCGAGTTTGGGTGCTGGGTCAGGGGAAAGCTCATCCAGCAGAGCTTGACCTTCGAAGCGTTGTCGGTGGCGAACTTCTCCAGCGCCGGCCGGAGCACCGCGCAGTGGGGACACTCGAAGTCGGAGAACTCGACGAGGGTGACGGGGCCCTTTCCACGGCACTGCCGCTCGTCGACCTTGAGGGTGGAGCGGGCGTCGCGGAAGCCCTGGTCGTAGCGGGCGAGCTCGACGCCGATCTCCGAGGCAGTGACGCCGCGGGCCGCCTCGAAGGCGGCGATCTGCGCCAGCCGCCGGCTGTGCCGGCACTCGGGGTGGCTCTTCAGGCACTGGCCGAGCGAGTGCGGAGAGCCGCAGCCGCAGAACTCGTCCTGGAGGGCCCGCTCGTACTCGGCGCGGGCGCTGGCCGGGAGGGCAGCGGGGTCGGGAGCATCCTGCGCGGCGGCAGGCGCGATGGCCGTGCAGGCCAGGAGCGCCGCTGCGGCGAGCCAGCGGGGGACGGAGAAGTTGCCCACGCGGTCCTTGCTACACGTCCGCGCGGAGCAGTTGCAAGGCGCCCGGTGAGGCTGCTGAAACTGGGACCCGCCCCGTGGCCACCCGTCCCCGAGTCCTGATGCTGCACACCGGCGGCACCCTCGGGATGGCGGGTGGCCGCCCCTCCGCCCTGAGGCCGGCGCCGTTCGCCCGGACCCTGCGTGAGCGGGTCCCGGAGCTGGCGGAGCTGGCCGACATCCAGCTGGAGGTCTTCAGCAACGTGGACTCGAGTGAGCTGCAGCCCGAGTCCTGGGTGCGGCTGGCGCAGGCGCTGGCCCGGCGGCTGCCCGAGTTCGCGGGGGCGGTGGTGACGCACGGGACGGACACGCTGACCTACACCGCGAGCGCGCTGTCGTTCCTGCTCCCGGGCCTGGACCGGCCGGTGGTGCTGACCGGAAGCCAGCGGCCGCTCAAGGAGGTGCGGACGGATGCGCGGCTGAACCTGATCGACGCGGTGACCTCGGCCCTTCGGGGCCCGCCCGAGGTGACGGTCTGCTTCGACAGCAAGCTCTACCGCGGGAACCGGACGCTGAAGGCGGCGATCGCGGACTACGACGCGTTCGAGAGCCCGAACTTTCCGCTGCTCGGGACTCTGGGGGTGACGGCCTCCTTCGCCCGCGGGCTGCCGCCGCGACCGCTGAGACTCGTGGACCGGCTCGACCCGCGCGTGTTCCTGCTGAGGGTCTTCCCGGGCCTCGACCCGGCGCTGCCCCTGGCGCTGCTCGGGCAGATGCGGGGGCTGGTCGTCGAGGCGTACGGGGCGGGGAACGTCCCGGTGGAAGAGGCAGGTGGGCGGTCGCTGCGGCCGGTGTTCCAGGAGGCACGCCGGCGAGGGGTGGCGGTGGTGATGGTGAGCCAGGCGCCAAGGAACGCGGTGGACCTGTCCCTGTACGAGGGCGGCTCGGCGGCTCTCTCCGAAGGCGCGATCGGCGGAGGCGACATGACCTCGGTGGCGGCGGTGACGAAGCTGATGCACGTGCTCGGCGTGCATCGCTCGCTGCCGGCCATCCGGCGAGCGATGGAGCGGGTGGTGGCGGGCGAACGGAGCTGACAGCGGAAACCAGGCTGGTCGATCGTCCCTCGCTTGCCCTCGCGGCCGATCCCGTCGTCGCTCGTCGGTTACGGGACACGGGTCCCGCGCCCTCCTCGCTCCTAGGCCTCGGCCGCGATCCCAGCGCGATCATCCGACCGACCAGCCTGGTCTCCGCTGTGAGGTGCCACTTGCATCCGGCGGCGGCATCGGCCATGGAGAAGCCCGCTGTCCAATCCTGATGGAGGGAGGTGACCCCGAGCATGCCTGGTATCCGAGTGAAGGAAGGCGAGTCGATCGAGAGCGCGCTCAAGCGCTTCAAGAAGGCGACCGAGAAGGCCGGCATCCTGTCGGAGATCCGCAAGCGGGAGCACTACGAGAAGCCCTCCGTGAAGCGGAAGAAGAAGGCGCTGGCGGCGAAGAAGCGCGCGGTGAAGAAGCAGCGCAAGTCGTTCTAGAGCCGACCCTGCGGTTCCCCGGGGCCCGCTGGCCTCATCGCCGGCGGGTTCCCGCGAGAGGATGTCTCCCATGCCCAGCCTGAAGGAACGCATCGACGCCGACCTGAAGGAGGCGATGCGCAGCAAGGACGAGCTCGGCACGAGCGTGCTGCGGATGCTGAAGAGCGCCGTGAAGTACAAGGAGGTCGAGCCGGGAGGTCATGCGCTCGAGGACGCTGGCGTGCTCGCGGTGATCGGGTCGCTGATCAAGCAGCGGCGCGAGTCGGTGGAGCAATTCCGCGCGGGCAACCGCCCCGAGCTTGCCGAGAAGGAAGAGAAGGAGATCGCCCGTCTCCAGTCCTACCTGCCGGCACAGATGTCTCCCGACGAGCTGCGCGCGGAGGTGCGGGCGGCCATCGCGCAGGTGGGGGCGAAGGGCCCCAAGGACATGGGCGCGGTGATGAAGGCGCTGATGCCCAAGGTCCAGGGCCGGGCCGAGGGAAAGGTGATCTCCGACGCCGTGAAGGCGGAGCTCCAGCCGAAGTGACGGCGGCAAGTGCTCCCGGGCACCCGCGAGGCCCATCCGGAGTCACCTGGGAGGACTAAGCTCGATCGACCCCCGTGCCCATCCCCGAGCACACCATCGATGAGATCCTGGAGCGCGTCGACCTGGTCGCGCTGGTGGGGCGGCACGTCGAGCTCAAGAAGTCGGGGAAGAGCTTCAAGGGGCGCTGCCCGTTCCATCAGGAGAAGAGCGCCTCCTTCTACGTGACGCCGGAGCTGCGCCGCTTCAAGTGCTTCGGGTGCCAGGTCGGCGGCGATGCGATCGCCTTCGTGCAGCGGTACCTGGGCAAGACCTTCGTGGACGCGGTCCGCGACCTCGCCCGCGAAGTCGGGGTGGATCTGTCCGCGGCGGAAGACCCGTCGGCCCGCGAGCGGCAGCACCTGCGCGAGGTGACGGAGCTCGCGCTCGAGCACTTCAAGTCCCAGCTGTGGCACCCCACCGACGGGCAGACCGCACGCGAGGCGCTGGCGGCGCGGGGAGTGAGCGAGGAGACGGCGCGGAGCTTCGGCCTCGGCTGGGCTCCGGAGGCGTGGAGCCGGCTGTCGGACGTCCTGCTGGCGCGGGGACTGCTCGAGTTCGGGATCCAGGCAGGGCTGGTGCAGCGGCGCACGCGGGGCGACGGGGCGTACGACGTGTTCCGCGGCCGGCTGATGATTCCCATCCGGGCCTCCGACGGGCGGGTGGTGGCCTTCGGCGGACGGCTGCTGCTGGGCGATCAGGGCCCCAAGTACCTCAACTCGAAGGAGTCACGGCTCTACGCGAAGAGCGAGACGCTCTATGCCCTGGACCGCGCGCGCGACGAGATTCGCCGGCGGAGGAGCGCCGTGCTGGTGGAGGGCTACTTCGACGTCATCGGTCTGCACCAGGCCGGAGTGACGCACGCCGTGGCCCTGTGCTCGACCGCGCTGACCCCCGGGCACCTCCAGCAGCTGCAGCGCGTGGAGGCCCGGGACCTGGTGCTCCTGCTCGATGGGGACGAGGCCGGCCGGAAGGCGGTGGAGCGCCTGGCGCCGGCGCTGCTGGCGGCGGGCGCATCCACGCGGGTCGCGCTGCTGCCCGAGGGCGACGACCCCGACACCTTCGCCCGGAGCCAGGGGGGTGAGGCCGTGCGGACGCTGCTCGGCTCGGCGGTCCCACTGTCCGAGCACCTCTTCCGCACCCTGTTGCCGGAAGGCCGGGCTGCGAGCTTCGAGCGGAAGATGGAGGCCCTGGGGCGGCTCCGACCCGTGGTGGCAGAGCTCCCGGTGGGGCTGCTCCGTTCGGCGTTCTTTTCCGGTCTCGCGGCGCATTCGGGACTTCCCGCGGCGGAGCTGGAGGCCGGGCTACGGGGCAAGGGCCCCCTCCTCCGCCCGGTCCCCAAGCCCGCGCCGGCCGCCCCGGTCCGGGTGGAGCGCCCACTCGACCGGGCCGAGGCAGCCCTGGGGGCTCTGTTCCTGGGCCGGCCCGAGCTGATCCGCGGGGCGGCGGCGGCCGAGGTGGTGGACGAGGTGACCCATCCGGGCCTCCGGGCGGTGCTGGCCCAGCTGCAGGCAGGCGTCGCCCCGGCCGACGCGCTGGACGGGGTGACCCCCCGGCTCCGGACGAGCCTCGAGGCTGCGCACGGGCTCCTTCCGCGCGATGCCGGACAGTTCCCCGAGGCGCTGGAGACCCTGTCCCGGCGGCTGAAGCTGGCCCGGGTGAAGGAGCGGCTGGACCACATTGCGCGCAGCACGGCGGTTCTCGTAGGAGCGCACGAGCTGGACGAGGAGACGAAAAGGTTGCAGGAGGAGCGGGGAGAATTACTGAGGCTCAAGCGCCAGCTCGAGGCCGCCCCTCCCCCACCCCCAACTGGCAGTTTGTGACCGTGCGCGCTCCGGTGATAAAGCCGCGCGTTCGCACCTAGATTTACATAGATCTTCCGGAGTCTTCCACCGATGCCCACCAAGAAGTCCGCCAAGTCCTCCACCTCCGCCCGGTCGACCCGGCTGAAGGCTCCCTCGAAGGAGAAGGAGTCGAAGAAGAAGCCCGCAACCGGCAAGGCGACCGCCGATGCGCGGCGGGCGAAGAAGCCGGTGGCGGCCCATGACGAGGTGGACCCGGAGGAGCAGGCCGAGGAGCTCGCCGCGGCCGTCGAGGTGGACCCCGACGCGGTCGAGGAGGCCGAGGAGGAAGAGCCCATTGCGGACCGCAAGGAGGTCAAGGACCTCCTGGAGGCGGGCCGGGCCAAGGGCTACCTGACCTACGACGAGGTCAACGACGCGCTCCCCGCGGACATCGTCTCGTCCGACCAGATCGACGACGTGATGTCGATGTTCGGGGACAACGAGATCGAGATCGTCGACGCGCAGAAGGCGGCCCAGGGCTCGGAGACCAAGCCCACGGTGGCGGCCTCCGAGGAGCCGGCGGCGAAGGAGGTCGAGGAGGAGGAGGAGAAGGACGAGGACGACGAGCCGGGCGGCAAGTCGAACGATCCGGTCCGCCTCTACCTCCGGAAGATGGGGTCGGTCTCGCTGCTCACCCGCGAGGGTGAGGTGGAGATCGCCAAGCGCATCGAGGAGGGCGAGAAGGAGGTCCTCCGGGCGCTGCTGGCCTGCCGGCTGGCCGTGGCCGACATCCTGGACATGGGCAACCGCCTCCGGAGCGGGAAGCTGCGCATCCGCGAGGTGGTGAAGGATGCTCCGGAGGAGAACCAGGGCGAGTCCGAGTCGGAGACCGAGGTCGAGGCCGCCGAGGGCGACTCCGCGGCGCAGCTGAACCAGAGCGAGCTCAACCGCATCGAGCAGATCTGCAAGCAGATCGAGCGGATCCGGAAGCACGCCGAGGTGGTGGACGCGCTCGAGGAGGAGCTGAACGGGAAGAAGAAGCTCTCCGAGGCCAAGCGCAAGGAAGTGAAGCAGGAGATCCGCGACGCCCGCACCAAGATGATGGAAGTGCTGGAGGAGATGCGGCTCAACAAGAAGCAGATCGACCGCATCGTGATGAACCTCCGCGGGCTCATCGAGCGGGTGGAGAAGGCAGAGGACGAGCTGCGGCAGATGGAGCGCTCGCTGGGCATCGAGATGAAGGAGCTCCGCCCGATGCTCCGCGAGGCGCGGGACAACCCGGCCACCGCGAAGAAGCTGCAGAAGCGGCTCAACGTCACCCAGGAGCAGCTGGAGGCAATCGACCGCGACGTGCGCACCTCGGTGCGGAAGATCAAGCGCGTCGAGGAGGAGGCCAACCTCCCGGTGGAGCTCCTTCGCCGGAACTACGAGGCGATCCGCGTCGGCGAGCGCAAGGCAGAGCGGGCCAAGGCCGAGCTGGTGGAGGCCAACCTCCGCCTGGTGGTGTCGATCGCCAAGAAGTACACCAACCGCGGGCTGCAGTTCCTCGACCTGATCCAGGAGGGGAACATCGGCCTCATGAAGGCCGTCGACAAGTTCGAGTACAAGCGCGGGTACAAGTTCAGCACCTACGCGACGTGGTGGATCCGCCAGGCCATCACCCGGGCCATCGCCGATCAGGCGCGCACCATCCGGATCCCGGTGCACATGATCGAGACCATCAACAAGCTGATCCGCACCAGCCGCTACCTGGTGCAGGAGATCGGCCGCGAGCCCACTCCCGAGGAGATCGCGGAGAAGATGGAGCTCCCGCTGGACAAGGTGCGGAAGGTCCTGAAGATCGCAAAGGAGCCGATCAGCCTCGAGACCCCGATCGGCGAGGAAGAGGATTCGCACCTCGGCGACTTCATCGAGGACAAGAGCCTGGTCTCCCCCTCGGACGCGGTCATCAACATGAACCTGGCCGAGCAGACCCGGAAGGTGCTGGCCACGCTCACCCCCCGCGAGGAGAAGGTGCTGCGGATGCGGTTCGGCATCGGGGAGAAGTCCGACCACACGCTCGAGGAGGTCGGTCAGGACTTCGAGGTGACCCGCGAGCGCATCCGGCAGATCGAGGCGAAGGCGCTCCGGAAGCTGCGCCACCCGTCGCGGAGCAAGCGGCTGCGGTCGTTCGTCGAGGGCAGCTGAGCCAGCTGGCAGGCTGAGTCGTTCACGGGCCGCCGGGAGCTTCTCCCCGCGGCCCATGGTGCATCCGCCGCGCCGGCGGACTCGGATATGACCTGCGCCGTGCGGCTGCCTCGTGAGGAGCTGGAAAGCATCGTCGCCCGGGTGGTCCGCGCCATCCCCCGCGGGCGGGTGCTGAGCTACTCGCGTGTGGCGGTGCTGGCCGGGCTCCCGGGTCGGGCGCGTCTCATCGGCAACGTGATGGGCCGCATCGGGTCGCGCCTGCCGTGGTGGCGCGTGCTCCGGGCCGACCGAACGATGGCCGAGGAGGTTCGCCTGGAGCAGGCGAAGCGGCTCCGGGGCGAGGGAGTGAAGGTCGGTGCAAGTGGACGCGTGCCGCGCGCGGCGTTCCTCCCGATCGGCGACGAGGCGCTGCACCGACGGATCCGGCGAGGCGCCCGATGATGCGGACCGCGGTGGTCCTCCGCGTCCTGGCGGTTGCCGGCTGCGCAGGGGCGCGGGTCACTCCCGACGACGCTCGAGAGAAGGTGGCGTCGTTGCGCTGGCGTCGAACGGGGGCGCCGGCGCTCCGATGAAAAAAGTGGCGGGCGACGGCGGTCCCGACCGAGGAACGCCGCGCCCGCCGGACGATGACCCGTAGGCTTGCTTACTTCGCGGCGGGAGCCGGGGAGGCCTGCTCGCCACTGCGCTTCGCGGCCTTGTGCCGGGGAGCGCTCTTCTTCGCCTTCTTCTCCGAGTGCTTCTTCTCGGTCTTCATCGAGCCGTCAGCCCCGGTGGTGCTCTTCGATTCGGTCTTGCTCTCCGACTTGGTCGACGGAGCTGCAGTGCTGCTGGTGTCGCCGCTGGTCGAAGCCGGAGCCTGAGCGAAGGCGGCGAACGGCAGAGCGACTGCGAGGGCGACGGCAGAGAGGAGGGTGCGCTTCATGAGGGTGCTGATTCCTTTGTGGAAGGAGGGCGAACCATTCGCCCTCGTTGCACCCTAGGAACGGCTCGCCGCCGCGCCCATTCAAGACGCCCTAGAACTGCATTCGCAGCATGACTCGGCCGCCCAGATAGCGGTCGGTCGCGCTACCCGCCGCCTCCGGCTGTCCCTCGTCGAACGTGAAGGAGGTCGACTGGTAGGTGCCGAAGACACGCAGCGCGACAGGACCGAACAGGTGGAAGTGGAAGCCGAGCTCGGCCTCGATCGCATGCGCGCTGCCGGTGAAACGGACCGAGTTCACTCCGCTCTGGTCCTGGACCGGAAGATCCTTGGTGGTCCAGATCATGTAATCGCCGCCGACGATGATCCAGAAGCCGCTCGAGATGGGGATGTCGATCCGCAGGCCGAACTTGTAGCCGGAGAGGCTGAACTGGGGGAGCCCGTTGAAGCCACTGCCGGCCGGGTCTCCATCGGTCACGAACTTCTGCTTGCCGTAGGCGAAGTACGGAACGAACGCGAAGTCGGACTCGCTCCAGAAGCGCATGCGCCACTCGATGCCCGCCTGCCAGCGGTTGTACGTGGTGCCCTTCTCGAAGGTGTCGGTGGTGTCCTGGAACTTGCTCTTGAGCCCCAGCGACATGGCGTAGTCACCGAAGATGCCGATGCCGGCGAAGAACCCGTCGGAGAAGAACGCGATGGGGAACAGCTCGAGCCGGGCGTGAGGCGCGAAGAAGAGGCCGATGCTGTACGGACGGAGGATCGACCCCGCGCTGACGTTGTCGTACGAGAGGTTCCGGTTCAGGAGATCCACGCCGACCTCCAGCGCGAAGGGCCACTGGTGCCGCGGCGCCTGGTATCCCTGGTTGGCGCCCGCATCGACCGCGACCGGCGTGTCGGCGAGCGATTTCTCACCCGGCGCGGGGGGCGTGGGCGTCACCGGGAGCGGGAGCGGTTCTGCCGCCGCCGCGCCCGCGGCCAGAGTTCCCGCGGCCGGAGCAGCGGTGAGCGGCGTGGTGCTCATCGTGTCCGGGCCGGGAGCGGGAGCGCTGCCCGCCGCGACCGCGGCAACCGCGCCTGCGCCCGCCACCGCATCGCCGCCGCCGCCGGAGGCCAGCGTGCCCACGTCGCTGGAGAGGGTCTTGAGGCTGGAGCTGGTGAGCTTGCCGGCGCTGGTGAGCGGGAACGACCAGTTCTGGGCGGCCTTGCCCGGCTTGTCGAGCCAGGAGAGCTGGACCTCCTTGCCCTTCCCGGTCTTCGCCTTGCTCACGCCTCCGACCAGGAGGCCCGAGACCTGGGCGCTCTTCATCTTGTTCCAGTCCGGCTTCTTCTTGGTGAAGACCCGGCTCGACGGGACGCACGTATACGTCCGGCAGAGCGCGGCCGAGATCTGGCTCCCGACCTGCGACTTCTTGTCGCCGCTGATCGGAGCAATGGTGATCTTCGGAGCCGCGTTGGCGGTCAGCGCACAGACCAAGAGGCCCAGCGCGGCGAGTCTTCCGTGAAGTGACATCCTTTGTCCTCCGGGGGTGCGGGCGTGAGGACGACCTCGCCCATCGGCGCCCAGCAAGAGAATGCTCCCCTCTCCGTCGTCACCCGGCAAGGATTCGTCTGTGGACCCGACGGCTCCGGTGTACCAGGATGTGGTTACCGTTCCGGGCCCTTAGCTCAGCGGTCAGAGCTGTCGGCTCATAACCGATTGGTCCCAGGTTCGAATCCTGGAGGGCCCACACGTCTCACCCGGTTCGGCGTCTCGGAGAGCGTCCGGGACGCCGGAAAACTTCAGTCACACCTCAGACCCGAAAACCAGGGACGCCGGAGGAATCCCCCGCACCAGAGGGAGGCTCGCGGAGCGGCGCAGAAGCGCCGCGCGTCCATGCTCACGCGCGCAGTCGCGCGCCTCAGTGATGCGCGCGCGCGGAGAGCAGCAGCGCGGCGAAGAGCCCCGCGAGGTACACGAGGCTGAAGAGGAAGGTCTTCCGCGCCCACGCCTTCTGCTCGTGGCGCAGCACGCCGCGGGTGACCAGCGCGAGGAAGACACCTCCCAGCACGACCGCGGCGACGAGGTAGAGCGGGCCGGCGATGCCGAAGGGCACGAGCAGCACGCTGAGGACAACGAGCAGCACCGTCCAGACCAGCATCCAGAGCCGGGTCGAGTCGTCTCCGCGCACCAGCGGCAGCGCCAGGTAGCCGGCGTTCCGGTACTCCTCCTTGCGGAAGAGCGCGATGGCGAGGAAGTGCGGCATCTGCCAGGCGAAGAGGATTCCGAAGAGCAGCAAGCCGCCGAGGCCGATGCGCCCGGTGACCGCGGTCCAACCCATCAGCGGCGGGAGCGAGCCGGGGATGGCGCCGACCAGCATCGCCATCGGGCTCCGCGGCTTGAGCGGGGTGTAGGCCCAGACGTAGCTGACCAGCGCGAGGAACCCGAGCGAGCCGGTCAGCCCGTTGCTCGCCAGCGCCAGGAGCGGCAGCGAGAAGACCGCGAGCAGGATCCCGAACCCGAGGGCGACGCTCGACTCCATCCGCCCGGACGGAAGCGGGCGCGCCCGGGTGCGGGCCATGAAGCGGTCGCGATCCCGTTCGAGCCAGCAGTTCATCGCGTTGGCCGCGCCCACGGTCCCTGCGGTTCCCAGCAACGTCGCCACCCACCGCGCCACCGACATCTCGCCGGGCGCGAGCCACATGCCACCGGCCATCGTGCAGAGCACGAGGCTGGAGAGACGGGGTTTGACGAGCGAGACCAGGTCGGCGACCGGAGACACCGCCCTGGGCAGGGCACGGACAGTCATGGAGAGCGCACCCCGATTACTCGTCCCGGCGGCGCTCTTCAAGGGCCCGGCGCGATCTGCATGGCGGAGCTGACGGCCGAGGGTCCCCGGGAGCCCGCGTCGACCTCCCTCGGGACGCGGATGAAGCGCGCCGTCGCGCGCCAGCGTCCAGGCTCAGCCCCCCGCACCAGGGGGACGCCTGTCGACGGCGCAGGAGCAGCGCACGACCTCGCTCAGCGGGCGAGCGACTGGGCCTCGGCGGCGTGCTCGCCCCGAGGCTCGAGCTCGAGATACTTCGCGGCGGTGATCCGTGCCTTCTCCCGGCTGCGGCGGTCCGACCCGAGGAAGCGGGCGTAGTAGAAGTACGCGTCCGCCGCCTGGGGATCGGTGTCCAGCGCACGGCGGAAGGCCTCGTCGGCCCGGGTACGGTCCCCCTGCGCCTCGTAGGTGCGGCCCAGCTCGGTGAGGGCGTCGGCGATGCGCGAGCCCTGGCCGATGAACTCCTGGCTCGCCCGCGCGAGCTGGTCGGCGCTCTTCGGGTAGTCCTTCTTTTCGCGGTAGACGATGCCGAGCTCCAGGCGCGCGTCGGGGTTCTTCGATTTCGGGTCGGCCAGGGCCTTGCCGTACTGGGCGGCGGCGTCGTCCAGCCGGCCCTGGCGGTAATAGACCTGACCCAGCATCACCATCAGCCGGGGGCTCTCCCCCATCGTGCGGATGGCCGTGACGAGCGCCTCCTGCGCCGCCGTGGCGCCTTCGGGCTTCTGCATCAGAGACCGGGCAAGATCGACGTAGGCCTGCGCCCTGCTGGGATCGGCCTTCACCGCCTCGCGCATCTCGCGGACCGCGGCGTCGGCCTGGCCCTCGACCAGCAGCCGCTTCCCACGGAGCAGGTGGAGCTCGGGGTTGTTCCGGTCGAGCGCGAAGCCCTCCTCGTCCTCCTTCGCGGCTGCCGCGGACGCGGCGGCGCGGTCGAGCGGAACCCCGGTCGCGTCGGCCAGCCTCCGGGCCACGTCCTGCGGCGCGCCCGCAGAAGCGGCCTGGACACGGCTCACCAGCAGCGCCCGGGCGAGGTGGGCCACCGCGAGCTGCCGGGGCGAAGGCGGCGGGTCCGCGTCGAGCAGCTTCTTGAGGCTCACCGCAGCCGCGGGGAAGCCCATGGCGTTCTCCGAGTCGAGCGCCAGGAGCGCTCGGCCGAGCAGCGACTCGGGGTGATCTCTCTCGTAGCGAAGGGCGAAGCCGTAGTTCTGGTCCGCGGCGCGCGCATCACCCCTTCGCCGATGCAAGGTGCCCAGGGCCGAGTAGACGCGCGGATCGCTCGGTGCGGCCTGCTGGGCCTTCTCCAGGCTCTCGCGGGCCCGCTCCAGATCCCCGAGCTGCATCTGGATGATGCCCTGGGTGAGGTAGAGGAAGGCGCTGGTCTGGCCCTTCTCGTCGAGGGCCTTCACCTTCGACTCGAGGCTGGCGAGGGCCGTGGTGCCCTTGCCGGAGTAGCTGGCGAGCAGCGCCTCCGCCGCATCGGCGAACCGGCTGTCCTGATCTCCGCTGCGGCGAACCGCGGCCAGGTTCTCCTCGGCGAAGCGCCGGGCGTCGTCGCCGTCGCCGTGCTCGCCCCAGCGGATGGCGTAGGCATAGGCGAGATAGCCGTGGGCCAGCGTGCTGTTCGGTTCGATGTCCAGCGCCGCCGTCGCCGCGTCGGTGGCCTTCTTGTAGGAGGCGAAGCTGTCGTGCCGCAGCTGTTCGCTGGCCTCCTTGAGGCTCTTCTTCAGCTTGATGTCGCGGGCGGCCTTCCACTGCCCCCAGCCGTACCAGCCGCCGAGGATCGCCACGCCGGCCACGGCCATGATGACGAAGCGGGTGGCATGGCCCTTCTTCGGCGCGGGGGTCGAGACCTGGTCGTCATCATCGTACTCGGCCACGCGCGGAGCGGCCGCGCGCTGCTGCACGGGCATCCCGTTCACCGAGCGCGTGCGGGCGGCGGAAGGCACCACGCCGGGAGGCATCTCGGAGAGCCGGGGCGGAGCGCTCCGCGCGGCGGGGGCGACCGCTGCCGGCGGAGGCTCGGGCGGAGGAGGAGGTCTCGGCGGCTCGACCTTCCAGCGAGCGAAGGTGGCGGCGGTCTCGGGGTCCTTCGGGTCGAGGTCCCAGACCTTCTGCAGCGTGGCCTTGCCCGCTGCAGCGTCGCCGGAGCGCATCTGCACGTCGGCGAGCGCTCGGAGCACGCCGCGATCGGTCGGGGCGACACCGAGCGCGCCCTGCAGCTCGTCGAGGGCCTTCTTGTCCTTGCCCTGCTCGGCGTAGACGCGAGCGAGGAGCAGGCGCGGATCGGGGCGATTGGGATGCGCCTTGACGCCCTTCTTGCAAACGACCATCGCTTCCATGAAGCGGCCGGCGGCGAGATACGCCTCGGCGAGCGGTCGGTATGCGTCCGATCCCGGGTCCGAGTTGAACGCACTTTCCAGCTTCGCGAGCTCCTGAGGGCTCAGCGTCTTCGCAGGCGTGGTGCTCATCGAATGGTGCGGAATGTAGCGGAATCTAAAGGAAACCACCGGTCCTCGGAAGCCGGCGGTCCGTTGACACACCCCCCGCGGGGCGTATAGAGCCCCACGTCCCTGCCATCCGGGGGTGTAGCTCAGTTGGGAGAGCGTCGCGTTCGCAATGCGAAGGTCGTCGGTTCGATCCCGTCCACCTCCACTCACCTTGTCGTGATGCCGTGACGGGGCCCGGGAGTCCCCCGGGCCCCGCGACCGGCTCCTCCCCTACCCTGCTCTCGGTCCAGATCGTCGAGTGGGACGGTGCGCGCGGAGTCATCGACGGCGGGGGTCGGACCTTTCCCTTCACCCGCTCCGACGCGGTGGGCTTCCATCCGGCGGCCGGGCTGTCGGCGGTGGCAGAGCTGCGGCCGGACGGGAGCCTGGCGCGCCTCACGCTGCCCGGGCATCCGGTGCGCGCGGAGGCCCCTTCGGCGCGCTTCTTCGGATGGGCGAGCGTGCTGGTCGATGCCGAGCTCGGGCCGAGCGGGCCTCGGTGGCAGGCGGCGCTGGAACGCGGGCTGCCCCAGGGTGCGCGGCTCACCGCGAGGGCGCTGCCCGAGGGTGGCACGCTGGTCGAGGCACGCTGGCCGGGAGCCCATCTGCTGATCCGCGAGCGGCGCTCGGAGGACCTCACCGCGCTGGAGCGGCGGCTCGTGCCCGACGCGGGGCCGCTCCCCGCGTTCGTGTGGGAAGTGCTTCCCGCGGGCGTGCTCCCCGTCGAGGAGCGGCGCCTGCTGGGCCCGGAGGCCGGCGACCCGTGGGCTCCGGTGGGGGCGACGCGGCTGCTGGTCAAGGTGCTGCGCGCTTCCCTGGACGCGGGCGGGACGTACCTGCTGCTCGAGCACGCGGGGCGGCTCCTGCTCGGAGCCGACGAGGCGAGGGGCCGGCTGGGTGACCCGGACGACATCGAGTCGCGTCCCTTCGGAGCCTTCATCGACTGGGCGCTCACGCCGGACCGGAGCCGCTACCGGACGCTGGGGATGGCGGTGGCGGGCGGGGAGGATCTCGAGATCGACATCGTCCACCCGGGGAGCGAGGTGGAGCTGGACAGCGCCGAGTCCGCCCTGCTCTTCGGTTGTCACCTCCAGGTCCGCGGGGTGCGGCTCCTGGAGGACGGCGAGGTCTTCTACGTGCCGAAGGACGTGCGCATCGGCCCGCGCGGGGCGAGCGCCAGCGCACGGACCGGGTACAAGTACGTCGTCGCCCGCCCGCCCGCACAGCCAGTCACGGGTAGCGCGCGGCCGCGCGTTCGCCTGGTTCGAGGCTGAACCGGAAAGGTCGAGCCGGAGCCGCGGGATTGCATGAGCAGAAACCGCCGGCGCCACCAACCGTTGTTGCACGCTCCGGGGGACGGCATGAAGCTCGCCGAGAATCGATGACCAGCGGCGACACGACGGGCCAGGCGCACTCCCCTCCGGCAACAGCTCAGGAGGTCCCCCCGACCGAGGCCGTGCCTGCATCGGGCGTTCGGATGCTCTCCGGAGCCCTGCTCGCGGCGGGCATCGCCGGCTCTCTCCTCGGTCTGCTCTCCTCTTCCGCGGCGCTCGTGTCTGGAGTCGCGCTGGGCGTCCTGGTCGGAAATCCCCTCGTTTCCAGAACGAGGTCGCTCACCTCCCGGCTGCTGGCGCTCTCGGTCATGGGCCTGGGGGCAGGCATGGACCTCCGGGTGGTCGGGCGAGTCGGGCTGCACGGCATCGGCTACACCGTCGTGGGCATCACGGTCGCGCTGAGCGTTGGCCTCCTCCTCGGGCGCATGCTTCGAACGGAGCGGGAGACGTCGCTCCTCATCTCTGCGGGGACAGCTATCTGCGGCGGGAGCGCGATCGCCGCGCTCGCCCCGGTGATCAAGGCGGAGCAGCATCAGGTCTCGGTCGCGCTCGGAGTGGTGTTTCTGCTCAACGCGGTCGCCCTGATCGTCTTCCCCCCGATTGGCCACCTGCTCGACCTCTCGCAGGTGCAGTTCGGTCTCTGGAGCGCCTTGGCGATCCACGACACCAGCTCGGTGGTGGGCTCGACGCTCCACTACGGGCGCCAGGCGCTCGAGGTGGGCACGACGGTGAAGCTGACACGCGCGCTGTGGATCGTCCCGCTCACCTTGGCCGTCGGGGCCGCCGTGGCCCGCGGGGCGCGTGAGCGCTCAGTGCAGCGGCCGAAGCGGCCCTGGTTCATCCTGGGCTTCCTCGCCGCCGCCGCCCTGGCGACGTACGTCCCGGCGCTGCACTCGGCCGCCGGCGTGGTGAGTGAGGTCGCCCGGCGAACGCTGGTCGCGACGCTCTTCCTCATCGGAGCGAACCTCACCCGAGACACGCTGCGCGCGGTGGGATTCAGGCCCCTGGTCCAGGGGGTGGCCCTCTGGGCAGTGGTCGGGACCGGGACGCTCGGGGCAATCCTCGCCGGCTTCATCCGCTGACCCCCGCGGTCAGTCTGCCTGCTTGCGGCTGACGCGCATCAGGCCTGCCACTCGTCCGGGCCACGCTGATCCGTGGAGTCCTTCGGGGGCCGAAGCCCCCGCATCCGCTGAAGATCGTCCTGCCTGGCGGGCTTCACGACCAGGAACGCCACCCCGATGACGAGCAGGAACGCCCCCGCGCCGAGATTCAGCAGTCTGTCCACCGCGGTGAACATGCCCCCAGCGACGAACGCGAGCCCTGCGACGAGACAGAGCGCTCCGAAGACGCGTCCGGCGCCGTTGAGAAACCGCAGCAATGCCCGTTCGAGCGGTGCGCCCATGACCGTGCGTGAGCGTCGATCATGAGCGCGGCAGCGTCCAGGCTCAGGCGACCTTGATCGTCGCCTTGGCCGGCGCCTCGAAGAACTGCTCGTTCTCCGTCGACTCGTGCAGCGCCAGCGTGGACGCTGCACCGCCGGCGATGACCTGGGCTACCTCGTCGAAGTACCCGGTGCCGACCTCGCGCTGGTGCTTGGTGGCGGTGTACCCGCCCGACTCGGCGGCGAACTCGGCCTGCTGCATCCGGCTGTAGGCCGCCATGCCGTCCTTCGCGTAGTCGCGTGCGAGGTTGAACATCGAGAAGTTCAACGCGTGGAACCCGGCCAGGGTGACGAACTGGAACTTGTAGCCCATGGCCCCGAGCTCGCGCTGGAACTTTGCGATGGTCGCCTCGTCGAGGTGCTTCTTCCAGTTGAACGAGGGCGAGCAGTTGTAGGCCAGGAGCTTGTTCGGAAACTTGGCGCGGATCCCCTCGGCAAATGCCCGGGCCTCGGCGAGGTCGGGGTGCGAGGTCTCGCACCACACGAGATCCGCATAAGGCGCGTAAGCCAGGCCGCGGGCGATGGCGCACTCGAGCCCGCCCTTGAAGCGGAAGAAGCCCTCGGGCGTCCGGTCGCCGGGGACGATGAACTCGCGGTCGCGCGGGTCCACATCCGACAGGAGGAGCTTGGCGCTGTCGGCGTCGGTCCGGGCGACGACGAGCGTGGGCACGTCGCAGACGTCCGCCGCCAGGCGCGCGGCGATGAGCGTGCGGATGAACTGCGCGGTCGGGACCAGAACCTTGCCGCCCATGTGGCCGCACTTCTTCTCCGAGGCCAGCTGGTCCTCGAAGTGAACGCCGGCGGCGCCCGCCTCGATCATCGACTTCATCAGCTCGAAGGCGTTCAGCGGCCCGCCGAACCCCGCCTCGGCGTCGGCGACGATGGGGGCCATCCAGTAGCGGCCGGACTTGCCTTCGGCGTGCTCGATCTGATCCGCACGGCGCAGCGCCTGGTTCACGCGGCGCACCACGTTGGGCACCGAGTCCACCGGGTAGAGGCTCTGGTCGGGGTACATCTGGCCGGCGGTGTTCGCATCCGCCGCGACCTGCCAGCCCGAGAGGTAGATGGCCTTCAGGCCAGCGCGCACCATCTGCACCGCCTGGTTGCCGGTGAGCGCGCCAAGCGCGTTCACGTAGTCCTCGGTGTGGAGCAGCTCCCAGAGGTGCTTCGCTCCCATCTCGGCCAGCGTGTACGAGATGCGGATCGACCCGCGGAGACGGTCGACGTCGGCTTGCGGGTACGGCCGGAGAACGCCCTCGAAGCGGCGGGCGTGCAGCGACTCGGTGCTCCGTCCGGCTGGGGTGGGCGTGGCGCCCAGACCCTCCTTCATCACCATCCCGATGCTCATCTTCTCCCCTCCTTGGGGCGCGTGAGACACGTTCGCGACGAGTGACAGCGCTTCAGCTGTCAATCTGTTTATCGAATGACGTGTCGCGCTGTAAAGCTGAATCTGCTCCTAAGAGTCGGCAAGTCCCCTCGATGTTTCAGGGCCCATGCTCGGCCGGCTGGCCAGATGAGCACGCCTGGCCGGCCACGACCTGTAAACCAGTCAAAATGATGGGTGGAAAGGTGCGTCACTCCTCGGGATTCGACCCCGGGAATGGCGCAGTGGACTGCCGGTGGCTTGTCAGCCCTCTCCGTTCCGCTCCAAGACGGAGGCGAGCCGGGGAGGAGCGTCCTCAGCCGCGGACGACGCCGGCGCTGGCACCTCGCGCGGGGGCTCGGCCTCCATCGCCTCGGGCCGCTTCTTCGGCGTGGCAGCGCCGCGGCAGCCGCGGCACCACGGCTGATTGCGAATGGCGCCGTCCGGCATCTTCCGGAGCCCGAACTGTGCCAGGGGCCGGATCTGGCGGCACTTCAGGCACATGAGGGTGATGAGCACCTCGTGGCCGTCGGCATCGAAGACCGCGCTCCCCCGGCGCTTCTTCGGGCGCGTGGCGTCCGCGGTGCGGGGCCGGCGCGCCGGCGGCACGAGGGCGGGCGTCACCTTGTAGAGCATGGTGCCCCTGGATCAATCAGGAGCCCCTGACACCCTCGGGGGAGCCGAGTGGATCAGCGGCGTTGGCGGCGGAGGGCCAGGACCGCGAGCAGCCCTACCAGTCCCGCAAGGCCAACCACCCCACCCGGAGCGGTCGAGCAGCTCGAGCTGTCGGGCGGGGGGACGAAGGGGCCCGGGGCAGGGGGGGTGGTGGGGGTGGTCGAGTTGTTGGGGGGTGGGGGGCACTGGCCGCCGTCGCAGCCTCCATCGGGCGGACCGCCGTCTGTGGGGAGGCCGCGCGGATCGGTGACGGGGTCGATGACCAGCCCGGCGTCAGGGGGGATGGCGTCCCAGCGCACGAGCGCGACCCCGTGGTTCGTCGCGTCGCCGAGGGCGATGACCCCCGCGGGAAAGTTGCTGCCCGCGTCCAGGTTGGTGACCGCGACGCCGGTGGGACCGGTGAGCGGCCCCAGCATGTCCTGGGCGATGACCAGGAAGGCACCGGGCAGCGGGTCCGGCTGGAGGAGGTCGTAGATGGTCAGGCCGGCGCTGCTGGTGACGAGCAGGTACGCCGCGCTTCTCCCCTGATAGACCGCCACGCCGGTCACCGGTGGCGAGAGCCGGCCCCCGCTGCCGAGGGCGACGTCGAAGGGGTCCGGGCCGGCGTCCAGCCCGGCGTTCAGGATGTAGAGGTTCCCGAGGGTGTTGCCTCCGACCAGGACCTTGTTCCGAGCTCCGTCGAGCACCAGGGCGCGCATCGGCTCGGTGAGGAGCGCCGCGGTCAGCCCCTGCTGCACCCCGACTTGCGCGTCGGCCAGCCCCAGGTCGAAGCGCGTGAGCTGCGTCGCGGTGGAGTCGGAGACCAGCAGCGTCGCCCCGCCGTCGGGCACCGCGCCGAGCGCCAGTGGCGGCCCGCCGCTGATGGCCTGAGTCGTGGTGAGCGGGATCCAGTTACCACTGTCGATGATGCCGAGGACCACGCTGCCCGAAACCGCCACCGCGACGAGGCTCCTCCGCGTGCCCTGGACCAGGACGTTGGGGGTGCTGGCTACGCCGTCCGCGCTGGCCGGAAAGCCGATGACCCCCGCCTGGGCGCCCGTCGACAGCGTGAAGGGCACGGGGACGCTGTCCGAGGTGGCGAAGAGGAGCGAGTCGCCGACGCCCGTGCCGGGATCCGAGTACCAGAGGGCCACATCGACCGCACCGGTCCCGGCGAGAGCGGGCGAGGTCCGGGCGGCGATGGGCACGGAGTAGGTCACCGGCTGGGCCGCGGCAGCGGACCCGAGCAGGACGGCGGCGGCGAGGACGAGGCGGGGCACCGTGAGCCCGGGAGCCTACCACCCTGGGCGACCAAGTCCCGAGACCGGCTCAGCGCGTGCCCACCGACCGGTAGACGTCGACCAGGTGTGTCGCGACCTCACCCCACCGGAACGCGCGTGCACGCTCCCGACCCGCCTCGGAGTAGCGGCTGCGCTCAGCCGGATCGTCCAGGAGCCGCTGCAGTGCGGAGGCGAGGCCGGCGGCATCGTCGGGCGCGACCTGCACCGCGGCCGGCCCGCACACCTCGGGAAGGGCGGCGGCGGTGCTGACCACGACCGGCGTCCCGAGCGCCATGGCCTCGAGCGGCGGCAGACCGAAGCCTTCGTCGCGCGAGGGGAAGACGAACACGGGCGCGGCGGCCATGAGCGCCCAGAGCAGCGGCTCGGCGAGGTAGCCGAGCGGACGGATGTCGAGGCCCGTCGCGCGCAGCGCCCCGATCCGTCGCTCCAGCGGGCCCGCGCCGAACCAGCGCTGCCCGGCCAGGACCAGCGCCGGCGCGCGAGGACCGAGCCGTTCCAGCGCAGCGAGGACCAGCTCCACGTTCTTCCGGGTGTCGAGCGCGCCTGCGAAGAGGACCCATCGCTCCGGGAGCCCCAGGCTCCGCAGCCAGGCCTCCGACACCGCATCGAGTGGCCGCGGCTGCACGTGGTCCACCCCGTTGTGCACCATGGACACGCGGGCCGGATCGAGCTCCGGGTGCCGCCGGAGAAGCTCCTGCCGGGTCCACGCGCTCACGCACACCACGTGGTCGGCGACCCGGAGGCTTCGGTGGAGCCACAAGCGGAACTGCCAGTGAAAGGGCCGCGAGACGCTCCGCGGCGAGGTGAGAGGGATGAGGTCGTGGACGGTGAGCACGAACGGGACACCGGGGATGCGGAGCAGCGGCAGGTCGACGTTGCCCACGGCGTGGAAGACCGACGCGCCGCTGCGGGGGAGTACCCGCGGGAGCTCGGCGAGCGTGTGGAGCGTTCGGCTGCGTACGCGCCGGGGCAGCTCCCCGGAGCGGCGGGCGCCGACCCGGAGCACACGGACGCCACGGGCCTCGAGCGCGCCAGCGACCGCGTGGCCGTAGCGGGCGATGCCGGTCGTCGGCTCGTCCCACAGGGTCGCGTCGAGGGCCACGGTGAGCTCCACGGGCGGCGCACCCTGACACATGTGCTAGAGCCCCCGCGAGCTTCATGGCCGTCCACCAGCTCGTCCCTCACTTTCGCCTCGGCGAGCCGACCGCGCAGGCGGCGGTCCAGCTCCGGGCGCTGCTCCGTCGCCTGGGTCAATGGGGCGGCCTGTACGGAGCGAGCCGCGAGCCGGGCGCCGAGGCGCTGGTGCAGCCGCTCCAGGCGCTGCGGGTGCAGGCCGGTGACTGGGTGCTCCTTCATCATGCGCTCGGGAGCCGGCTTCCGGCGCGACTGCTGCACACGCCCGGCCGGCGCGGTGTGGTGTTCCACGGCCTCCCCTCTCTGCGCCTGAACCGCGGCACGCCGCTGGAGCGCTCGGTGCTCGCAGGGCGAGCACAGCTCTCGGGGATGGCCTCGCACGTGTCGCTGGCCATCGGGCTCTCCGCATTCGCCTCCTCGGAGCTGTCCCGCGCCGGCCATCGCGAGGTGCACACGGTTCCGCTCTTCGTCGAGCTCGAGCGCTTCGCGGAAGGCCGAGCGGACCCCGCGCTCCAGGCTCGCCTCGCCTCGGGCGCCCTGACGCTGGTCAGCGTGGGGCCGGTGACGCGCGAGACGCGTCTCGAGGATCTGCTCGCGCTTCACCGGGAGGTGCGCCGCATCCGACCCGACGCCCGACTGGTGGTGGCCGGCACGGTCGACCCCACCCTCGGCGCGCTCGAGGCCGAGGCGGTGCGAACGCCCGGCGTCACGATGCTCGGCGAGGTGAGCCACGGCGAGCGGGTTGCGGTGTACCGCAGCGGCTCCGTCCTGGTCTCCATGCGCGAGCAGGACGGCACGGGGATGGGATTGCTCGAGGCGATGGCCTCCGACGTGCCCGTGCTCGCCTACTCCGCCGGCGCAGCGACCGAGACACTCGATGGCGCGGGAGTCTCGTTCGACGAGAAGCGCTTCGCGCTCCTTGCGGAGGTGGCGGTGCAGCTCGGAACGGACCCGCGTCTTCGGGCCCGCGTCCTGGCCGGACAGCGGCGGAGAGTCCGCGCGCAGGGCCCGGAGCGCTCCGAGGAACGGCTCGCGGCGGCGCTGGAGAGCGTCGGCCTCGGGAAGCCACCATTCCGCACGCGGCGTCCGGCGCGCCGCCGGCCGAGGGTGGGCTTCGTGGTGCAGCGCTACGGGCCGGGCATCACCGGCGGCGCCGAGGCGCTCGCGGCACAGGTGGTGGCGCGACTGCGGACCCACTGGGACATCCAGGTGCTGACCAGCTGCGCGACCGACCACCTGACCTGGGACAACGAGCTGCCCGCCGGGGAATCGCGGGTCGACGGGGTGTCCGTCGTTCGCTTCCCGAACCTCCGCCCCCGGACGATGGGAGAGCTGAACGCGCGCTCGCGACGGGTCTTCGGCCGCTCGCTCGATCTGTGCGAGGAGGAGGCCTGGATGGCGCTCCAGGGACCGCTCCTGGCCGGGCTCTGGCGCCATCTGTCCGAGCGGGGCGGGGAGTACGACGGCTTCGTCGCCTTCACCTACCTGTTCGTCTCGACGGCCTGGTCGGTGCCCCTGGTTGCCGACCGCACGCTCCTCGTTCCGACGGCGCATGACGAGGAGCCGCTGAAATTCGACGCCTACGCCGAGGTGTTCGAGCGGCCCCGGGCGCTTCTGACGCTCACGCCCGAGGAGCTCGAGCTCATCGACCGACGATTCCCGCGGCACGCCCGGGCACGCGTGGTAGGCGTGGGGGTCGAGCCCCCGGCGGTCGATCCCGGACGCTTCCGGGCGCGCTTCGAGCTTCCGGGCGACTACCTGCTGTACGTGGGTCGGGTCGAGCGCGGGAAGGGAATTCCTGGGCTGCTCGAAGGGTACCGGCGCCTCCGGGCGACGGTGCCGGATGCGCCGACCCTGGTGCTGGCGGGCGAGGCGAGCATGGACGTGGGGGCGGAGGGAGTGCGGATGCTGGGTCGGGTGAGCGAGGCAGACAAGTGGGACGGGCTGGCCGGGGCGCTGGCGGCGGTCGTCCCGTCGCCGAAGGAGAGCCTGTCCCTCCTCGCGCTGGAGGCCTTCGCGGTGGGAACGCCGATGGTGGGCAACGCGGTGAGTGAGGTGCTGCAGGGGCACGCGGAGCGGAGCCGGGCCGGCGTGACGTTTCAGGACCCGGCGTCGTTCGTCGAGGCCGTCGCCCGGGTGCGGCGGGAGCGCGCGGCGATGGCGCGGCAGGCCCGGCGGTACGCATCCCGCTACCGATGGGAACGGGTGGTAGACGCCTATCGCGAGGAGATGGATGCGATGGTGAGGCGATGAAGCTGCTCGGACGTGACATCGATGCCGGCGCCCTGCTCCGGGCCGCGCGGGAACGGCTCGAGGCCCGTGGCATCCGCGACGAGGCGCTGAGCGTCGAGGCCGAGCCCGAGCCGGTGCTGGAGCCCCTCTCCTACCTGGTCCACGCCCTGGAGGAGGACGAGGACCCGACGGTGCCGATCCCGGCCACGGAGCGGGGAACGCCCGCCTCGCTCGTCCGCCGCGTGTTCCGTCTCGCTTGCCAGTCGCTCATCGACGAGGTCCTGGAGCGACAGCGACGGTTCAACGCCCGGGTCCGGGAGGCGGACGCGCAGCTGTCCGCGGAGATGATTCACCTCCGGGCCCGGCTGGAGGCGCTGGAGGCGGCGCAGCGCAAGGGTGATCGGGCCGCGCTGCTGGCTCCGCGAAAGCCGCGGAGGAAGCGCCGCGGATGATCCGCAACCTGCGGGAGCTCTGGCAGTACCGCGCGCTGCTCTGGAACCTCACCCAGCGCGAGCTGAAGGCGCGCTACCGGGGCTCGGCGCTGGGCTTCCTCTGGACGTTCGTCAACCCGCTGCTCCTGATGGCGGTGTACGGGCTGGTCTTCGGGATCATCCAGCGGAGCAGCATCCCCCACTACACCTACTTCATCTTCGTGGGGCTCCTGCCCTGGCTGTGGTTCGCGACCTCGGTGGGGAGCGGCGCGAGCACCATCAGCGACCGCCGGGATCTGCTGACCAAGGTGCGCTTCCCCGCCCAGGTGCTCCCCACGACGGTGGTCGCGACGAACCTGGTCAACTACCTCCTGTCGCTCCCGCTGATGGTGGGGCTGGGAGGCCTGGTGGGGATCTGGCCGGACTTCCACGCCCTGGCCTTCCCGGTGGTGCTGATGGTCCAGCTGGTGTTCACCCTGGGGGTGACGTTCGTGGTCTCGGCGCTCAACGTGCGCTTCCGGGACCTGCAGCACATCGTGACCAACGTGCTGACCCTCTGGTTCTTCGTGACCCCGGTGCTCTACGTCCCCAACGCCATACCCGAGCCTTACCGGCGGCTCTACCTGATTGCGAATCCGATGGCGGTGATCATCACCTCGTACCAGGGGATCTTCTACGAGCACCGCTGGCCGCACCCGCGGGGGCTGGCGATCGTCGCGCTGGGCTCGGTCGTTCTGCTGGCCATCGCGGCGCGGGTGTTCGAGGTGCGGCGGGAGGAGTTCGCGGAGCTCATCTGATGTCCACCACCGACGCCATCGTGCTCACCAAGGTGAGCAAGAGCTTCCGCAAGAGCACCATCCGGCGGGAGCACACGACGATCAAGAGCGAGCTGGTCCGCTGGCTGAAGCGGCAGAAGCGACCCGAGGCCCCGTCGTCGATCATCCCCGCGCTGCGGAACGTCTCGCTGACGGTGCCTCGGGGGAAGACCTTCGGGCTGGTGGGACGGAACGGCTCGGGGAAGTCGACCCTGCTCAAGCTGGTGACTGGCATCTACACCCCCACCAGCGGGACGGTGGAGGTCCACGGCCGGATCTCGGCGCTGCTGGAGCTGGGGGCGGGCTTCCATCCCGACTTCTCGGGACGGGAGAACATCTACGTGAACGGGATCATCCTCGGGATGTCCCGGCGGGAGATCCGCGGCCGGCTCGAGGAGATCATCGAGTTCTCCGAGCTCGGAGACTTCATCGACGAGCCGGTCCGCACCTACTCCAGCGGCATGTACGCGCGGCTGGCCTTCGCGGTGGCGACCCACGTGGATCCGGAGATCCTCCTCATCGACGAGATCCTCAGCGTGGGTGACGAGCACTTCGCCCGGAAGAGCGCGGCGAAGATGGAGGAGTTCCGCAAGGCGGGGAAGACCATCCTCCTCGTCACCCACGACCTGACAACCCTGCAGCGCCGGTGCGATCAAGCGGCCTGGCTCGATGCCGGAAAGCTCGAGGTCTCGGGGAACCCGGTGGACGTGGTGGCGGCGTACCGGGCGGCGGTGGCGGAGGCCGAGCTCGCCGCGATGGAGGGGCATGTGCCCCGGGTCGCGGCCCCGGTGCAGCCGCGCTCCGGCCCTCCCGCCGAGGCCGGACGGCGCTGGGGCAGCTTCGAGGCGGAGCTGAGCGAGGTCGAGATCCGCGGCCTGGACGGCCCCCAGCACGTCTTCTCGGCAGATGCGCCCTTCCGGCTCCTGGCGCGCTACCGGCGGTACGGTCCGGTGGAGGCGCCGCAGCTCGAGCTGACTCTCCGCACCGACGGCGGGACGCTGGTGTGGAGCACCAGTGAGAAGCTGCCGGACGCGGAGGCGGCGACGCTCACGCTGGAGATGCCGCGGCTGGGTCTCGGCGACGGCAACTACCTCGTGGACCTGTCGCTCGGGAATGCCGGCGGCGCGGTGTACGACGTGCATCGGGGCCTGCACGGGTTCGCGGTGCGGGCGCAGGACTCCTCGGGACTGCTGGCGCCCGTGCACCGATGGTCGATCGATCCGACAGCGGGCTGAGCCGTTCCTGTTGCCCCTTCGAGGCACGGCGCCTCAATCTCTTCTCGCCTCAGTCAGTCCGCGGAGGCGGTGGTAGAGGCCACGCAGGCGAGAGAACTCGAGCGGCGCACGGCGCTCGAGCCAGCGGGGCGCCTGGTAGCGAAGGTCGGCGAGGACATCGCGCACGTCGTCCACCGAGCGCACTCTGCGGTCCGCGCGGAGGTCGGGGAGATCGACGGCCGGCGGGCCGGGAACGCGAGTGACCGGTCCTTCCGACCATGCCTCGGCGGCCCAGCGGCGGTGCTCGTCGACCGAGCCCGGGACCCAGCGAGGGGCGCGCGCCGCGGGGACGAGACACCGGCCGAGGAACGCCGGATCGCGGGCCAGCTCCGTGAGCCCAGGAGCGGACGAGGCGTAGCGCCTCGTCTTCCTCAGCTCGTAGGGTGGACGCCCGGGCACGGCGCGACGGAGAACCCGCCGGGCGGGAACCACCGCAACTGCGCGCTCCGTGCCGATGGAGGCGAGCGCGCGAGAGAGATGATCGGGCGTGGCCACCGTGCCTGCCACCCAGACGGCGACAGCCTCCGCGTCCGCGGCCCAGGTCGGTGGCGTGCCGATCGACAGCGCCACCGATGCCGAGAGCCGGCAGAGGCGGGCGCAAGCCTCGAGAGCGAACCGCTCGAACGGCACGGGAACGGCAACCGACACCGTGAGGCCAACGCCCTCCTGGGTCACCAGCGAGAAGAGGCTCTCCTCGAGATCCCAGGGCTCCTCTGCCCAGGCGACGAGATGGACGTGCGCCGTCGGCGGCGAGCTCACCAGCGCGACCTCGCGAAGCGGACGCCGTGGGTCAGATCCGCGACCTGGCTCGCGGCGGCCGGGACGCGCGACGGCGGTGTCTCGAACTCGAGCGGGCGTCCGGCGCGGGCCCGGAAGAGCCGCTCGTACCGGGAGGCGAAGTCGTCGTCGCCCCACTTCCGACCGAGGTAGGCCGCGCTCCGGAGCACGCGCAGCTCGCGCTCGAGGGTGAGCGGGCGGTGCTCGACCCAGTGCTGGACGAGGGCGCCGGGCGCGGTGCGGAGAAGGAACCCGGCAGCGCGGACTCGCCAGGAGAGGTCCACGTCCTCGCCGTACATGAAAAGCGCCTCGTCGAAGCCCCCGCTGGCCGTGAAGGCCGCCGGGCGGACGAGGAGCGCGGTGCCGGTGCACCAGGGGGTCTCACCGGTCTCCGGATCGTAGGGCTTCGGGTGCTCCTCGGGGAACGTGCGGGCGTCGACCAGCCCGGTCTCGGGCAGGGTCGCGGTGGTCCAGAGCTCCTCGAGGCAGCGAGGGTGGAGCACGGCGTCGGGATTGAGGCAGAGGTAGCCGTCGGCGCCGGCGGAGAACGCGTCGCGCATCCCCAGGTTGTGCGTGGCCCCGAAGCCGCGGTTCTCGCCGGTCCAGACGTACGTCCCCTGCCCCAGGAGCGCGAGCACCACCGGCTGGAGCGACCGCTGAGGCGAGTTGTCCAGCGCCCCCACCTCGACCTGGAGGTCCGGCGGGAGCTCGGCGGCATCGAGAGAGCGCGCGAGCCGCTCCAGCTCGGCGGGCGAGCTCTCGAACAGCACGATGCCGATCCGGAGACGGGACACGTCAGAAGGACCAGGGCCGCCGCTCTCGCGGAGGCCACGCCAGGCGAGGAACCTTCGAGCGGAGAGACAGGTTGGGGCTGTAGTACGGGTCCTCGCGCAACGCGCTCGCCCAGCGCGAACGGAGCGCGGCCACCTCGCGGTCAGCGCGGGCCTTCTGCTCGGGACGAAACGAGTCGCCGCGGCTGGCGGACTCGTGGTGCACCAGGCGCGCGTGAGGGGTCCAGACGTTCCGGTACCCCCGCTCACGGAGCTTGAGGCAGAAGTCGACGTCGTTGAAGGAGACGGGAAAGCTCTCCTCGTCCATCCCGCCGACCTCGAGGTAGAGCGCGCGGCGGACGACGAGGCAAGCGGCGGTGACCGCCGAGACCTCGCGGCGGACCAGCAGCTGCTGTGCGTGGCCAGGAGCGTTTCCGGGAGCGCCGGCGTACGCGTGGTCCGCGGCGCCGTAGACGCCGACCAGCACGCCGCCGTGCTGGATGCGCCCGTCGGGGTAGAAGAGCTTCGCGCCGACGGCGCCCACGCCGGGCTGCAGCGCGACGGACGCCATCTCCTCGAGCCACTCGGGGTGGAGCGCCTCGACGTCGTTGTTGAGCAGACACACCAGCTCGGCGTCGGTGCGGCCCACCGCGGCGTTGTTCAGCGCCGCGAAGTTGAAGGGGCGGGGATCGCGATGGAGCACGACGTCGCCCGAGCGAGCGAATGCCTCGAAGGCGGCGAGCGCGTCCGGATCGTCGCTCCCGTTGTCCACCAAGTGGATCTCGTACGAGGGATAGCGGGTGATCCGGCGGACGCTGCGCACGCAGGTCTCGACGAGCTCCCGGGCGTCCCGGGTGGGCACGACGAGGGTCACCCGGGGGGCGGGGACCGGAAGCGTGTACCGTACCCGTCGCAGCCCGGGCGCGAGGCCGGGGAGGACCTCCGCGGCGGTCCCCGTTGCGTGGAGATGCTTCTCGACGGCGAGGCGCTCCCCCTCCTCGTCGACCACCGCCATGTCATCGAGCGTCGCCAGCACCACGGGAAGCCGCCGGACACGATGCGCCGGGAGAGCGCGGACGCAGGCGAGCGCCCACCCGTAGAGTCCGGCGTCCTCGACGGTCACTCCCTCGACCCCCGGCACCTCGGCGCGGCGGACCGCCACCAGGCCCCGGAAGGGATTGCGCGCCTGGAGCAGCTCGGGGCCGAGCACCGGCTTGAAGTCGGGCTGCGAGCGTCGGCCGAGCTCGAGACGGTCCTCGTCCGCGTGGAGCATGGCCACGTCCGGCGAGCGCAGGAAGACGAGCACCATGGTGGCCAGCGCGTGAGGGACGAGGTGGACCCCCGGGCCGAGCGGCACGGCGATGTCCCCGGTTGCCTCGGAGAACGAGCGAACGATCTCGACACGTCCGGGGAGCTGCTCGGAGAGCTCTGCTTCGTCCGCTCGCGGCGCGGTGACCACGCTGATCCGGAGTCCGGAGGAGAGTGCGCGGCTTCGAGCCCGGTCCAGTACGGCTGCGGAGGGAACCTCGAACGTCCGGAGCCAGCGCGCATAGCTCGCGATGTCGACTCCCTCGCGGAAGGTCCAGGTCAGCAGCTCGAGGCGAGCCCTCGCCGAGCCTCCGCCGTCGAGGACGCGGAGCAGCTCGCCGACCAGCTCCCGGCGCCCGCCGGACAGCACGTCCCGGGTGGCGCGGACGAGCCCGATCTCGTCCATCTCCACCGCCAGCGCCGACACCCCTTCGGGGTCGGGGCGGGGACGGGCCACCAGCTCCCGCAGGCCGTAGGGCAGCTCGATCTCCAGGATGCGATCGTCGTCCGGGTACTCGACCCAGCTCGCCCAGGGAACCGAGGAGCCGGCGTCGAGCACGTCACCCTCGAGCTCGAGCGTCTCCCAGGCGGGCCAGCCCAGGAGACGCAGGGCCACCCGTCCATGCGGGAGCCGCAGGCCGCTCGGAGGGCGAAACCGACCGTCCGGGTCGCGGGTCAGCTGGAACCGGGCGTGCCGGGGCAGGAAGCCGCGCCGGAAGGCGTAGGCCGGCGGGAGCAGCCAGTCCGGAAGCAGCTCGCGCACGTCAACCCGGGTAGGCGGGCAGCACGGGGGCATCCGCGAGGCGGGGTGCGTCCCGGTCCTTGGCCGAGAGGATCGGCTCCTGGACCGGCCACGCGATGCCGATCGCCGGGTCGTTCCAGGCGATGCTCCGCTCGCACTCGGGCGCGTAGACCTCGGTGCACTTGTAGAAGAAGTCCGCCGACTCGCTCAGGACGCAGAACCCGTGCGCGAAGCCCGGCGGGATCCACAGCTGGCGCGGGGTGGTCTCCGAGAGCTCCACCGCCACCCACCGGCCGAAGCGCGGCGAGCCGCGACGAACGTCCACCGCCACGTCCCACACCGTTCCCCGGAGAACCTGGACCAGCTTCCCCTGAGCCCTCGGCTCCTGCAGGTGCAGTCCACGCAACGTGCCCCGCACGGAGCGCGACAGGTTGTCCTGGACGAACGGGGCGAGGATGCCTGCGTCGGCGTAGCGCCGGGCCTGAAACGACTCGTAGAAGAAGCCCCGCGAGTCGCCGTGGACCTTCGGCTCGATGAGCAGCACCTCGGGGAGCTCGGTCGCGACGACCTTCATCCGATGGCCCCCCTGTTCTCGAGCAGGTCGAGCAAGTACTGCCCGTACTCGTTCTTCCGCATCGGCTCGGCGAGCGCCTGGAGCTGCTCGGGACCGATGTAGCCCATCCGGAAGGCAATCTCCTCGATGCAGGACACCTTGAGCCCCTGCCGGCGCTCGACGATCTCGATGAAGGTGGAGGCGTTCTGGAGCGACTCGTGAGTGCCGGTGTCGAGCCAGGCGAAGCCCCGGCCGAGCACCTGGACGTGCAGGTCGCCGGCGTCGAGATAGGCGCGGTTCACGTCGGTGATCTCCAGCTCGCCACGCGCGGAGGGCTTCAGGGCCGCGGCGAGGTCCAGCACGCGGTTGTCGTAGAAGTAGAGACCGGTGACGGCGTAGTTCGAGCGCGGCGCCTTCGGCTTCTCCTCGATGGAGAGCGCCCGCTCGTCGGGGCCCAGCTCCACGACGCCGTATCGCTCCGGATCGCGCACGTAGTAGGCGAACACCGTCGCGCCGGCGGGACGCGCAGCCGCGGCCTTCAGCTTCTCCGGCAGGCCGTGCCCGTGAAAGATGTTGTCGCCCAGGACCAGCGCCACCCGGTCGCTCCCGACGAACTTCCGTCCGATGATGAAGGCCTGCGCGAGACCCTCCGGGCGCGGCTGCTCGGCGTAGTCGAACCTGAGGCCCCACTGCTGCCCCGTTCCCAGCAGCTCGCGGAAGCGCGGCAGATCCTGGGGAGTGGAGATGATCAGCACGTCCCGGATGCCCGCGAGCATCAGCGTGCTCAGCGGGTAGTAGACCATCGGCTTGTCGTAGATGGGCAGCAGCTGCTTGCTGACCACGCGGGTCAGCGGATAGAGCCGCGTGCCCGAACCACCGGCGAGGATGATGCCCTTCACGCGCGTCCCTCCGCCTCGGCGCGGAACTGCTCGAGCGAAGCCCGGAGCCCGAGCGGGCGGGCCTTCAGGGCGCCGAGCGCCTTGTCCACGCGGAGCCCGCTCCTCGGCGGGCGCGGACTGGCCATGCCCGCGTCCGCGAGCTTGCTGGGCACGAGCAGCCGACGATCGAGACCGAACACGTCCACCAGAGCTTCCCCGAACTCCATGCGGTTGACCACCTCGGCGCCGGCGATGTTCCAGACGCCGGAGAGCCGCCGCTCGGCCAGCTCCGCGAGCTGCTCGGCGACGTTGAGGGCCAGGCTGGGCGAGACGTACTGATCGACGAAGAGGCGCGCCGTCTTGCCCTCCCGGAGAGTGCCCAGGAGCCAGCTCCCGAAGTTCGGCCGCTGGGAGGGCGGGTACCCGTAGACGACGGCGGTGCGCGCGATCGCCCAGCTGCCAGCGAGGAGCCGCACGGCTTCCTCGCCGAGCCACTTCGTCCGGGCATACACACCGCTCGGGTTCGGGCGAGCGTCCTCGTCGTACGGCCCCTCCTGACCGTCGAAGACGTAGTCGGTGGAGATGTGGATCAGGTGGGCCCCGCCGGCCCGAGCGTGCTGCGCGACGTGCGCGGCGGCGAGGCAGTTGGCCGCCCACGCCGAGTCCGGATTCCGCTCGCAGGCGTCGACCTCGGTCATGGAGGCGGTGTGGACCACGACCTCGGGCCGGGCGGCAGTCATCGCCCGGGCAACCGCGTCGGGATTGGCCAGGTCACAGCTCAGGTACTCGAAGTCTCCCCCCGTCCGGCGATCGCCGCGGGCGATGGCGGTGACGGTGTGCCCCTCGACCACCAGCCAGCGGCAGAGGCGGCTGCCGACGAGGCCGTTCGCTCCGGTGACGGTGATGCGCATGGAAGGCTATCCGCCGAGGCGGCCGCGGTACTGCGTCTCGAAATACTGCCGGTAGGCGCCGCTCTTCACGTGCTTCCACCAGTCAGGCTGGTCGACGTACCAGCGGACCGTCGCCTCCAGCCCCTGCTGGAAGGTGCGGCGGGGAGCCCATCCCAGCTCGGAGCGGATCTTGGTGGGGTCGATGGCGTAGCGCCGATCGTGACCCGGCCGATCCTTGACGAAGCGGATGAGGCTCTCGGGCTTCCTCAGGGCGGCGAGCAACATCTTCACCAGGTCGAGGTTTCGCTGCTCCGCGCCACCGCCGATGTTGTAGACCTCGCCCGCCCGTCCACGCTCCAGCACCCCCACCAGCGCCCGACAGTGATCCTCGACGTGAAGCCAGTCCCGGACGTTGCCCCCGTCGCCGTAGACCGGCAGCGGCTCGTCGTGCAGCGCATTCACGACCATCAGGGGGATGAGCTTCTCGGGGAACTGGTAGGGGCCGTAGTTGTTCGAGCAGCGGGTCACCACCACGTCCAGGCCGAAGGTGTGGTGGAAGGCCAGCGCCAGGAGGTCCGCCGCCGCCTTCGAGGCGGAGTACGGGCTCGAGGGCTGGATGGGCGAGGTCTCGGTGAACGCGCCGGACGGCCCGAGCGAGCCATAGACCTCGTCGGTCGACACCATGACGAAGCGCCGGACCTTCTTCCGATGACACGCCTCCAGCAGCACCTGGGTGCCGAGGACGTTCGTCCTGACGAAGAGCTCCGGGCCGAGGATGGACCGGTCGACGTGGCTCTCGGCGGCAAGGTGGAGCACGGCGTCGATCCGGTGCTGTTCGAGGAGATGCTCGACGAGCTCCCGATTACCGATGTCCCCGCGGACGAAGACGTGCCGCGGATCCCCTTCGATCTCGGCCAGGTTCTCGAGGTTGCCGGCGTAGGTGAGCAGATCGAGGTTGACCACGGACCAGTCGGGTCGCTCGACCCGGAGGTGACGGACCAGGTTCGACCCGATGAACCCGCAGCCACCGGTGACGAGAACGTTCATCTGAAGGACGTGTTCCACGCGCGCCGGACGGCGTCAAGACTACAACGGAGCCTCCCATGCTCAGCTCTCTCCTCGCCCCCCGCACCCCCGCCCTCTTCGGTCGCATGGACGACCAGGCCTGGCTGCAGACGATCCTCGGTTCGCTGAAGGACCGGAAGAGCCACGGCATCGTCCTTCCGGGATTTCCGCCCGAGGCGCTCCAGCGCAACTTCGTCGGCTCCTCCGGCGAGCACGCGCTCCGCGAGGGATTCAACTTCTACCGGCTGGTGCGAGACGCGATGCAGCGGTACGGCCGACCGCTCCATCCGAGCACCCAGGTCCTCGACTTCGGATGCGGTTGGGGGCGGATGCTTCGCTTCTTCCTGCGCGAGGTCTCCGCCCGGAACCTGCACGGGGTCGATGTGGATCCGGAGATGGTCGCGCTGTGCCGTGAGCTGTACGGTCCGCTCGCCAGTTTCGACACGGTCCCGCCGCGTCCGCCGGCTTCGACCCTGAGGGACCGGTACGACGTCATCTACCTGTATTCGGTCTTCTCCCACCTGAGCCAGGAGGTGCATCTGGCCTGGGTGGAGGAGTTCGCCCGGCGGATGGCGCCCGGCGGGCTGCTGCTCGCGACGACGCAGGGACGGGGCTTCCTGGACTTCTGCGCCTCGCTGCGCAGCGGCCGGCCTCCGGAGAGCCCGTGGGAGCAGAGTCTGGCCCGGTGCTTTCCCGACCACGACGATGCGCTTCAGCGCTACGACCGGGGGGAGTTTCTCTTCGAGCCCACGGGAGGGGGCGACCACCGCCCGTCCACCTTCTACGGGGAGGCCGTTATCCCCCCAGGATTCGTCGAGCGCTCCTGGCCGCGCTCGTTGAGCCTCCTCGAGTTCCACGACGACCCGAAGCTTCTCGCCCAGGCGTTGATCATCGCCCGCCGGACCTGACCGGGGCTCAGCGCTTCCGCGAGACCAGCACCTCGTTGTACTCGGCGCGGATTCCCTGCCAGAGGTCGTCGACGATCCACATCGTGGTCCGGAAGGGGGCCGCCCCGTCGATGCGCTCGACCAGGTCGTAGCCCCAGTCGAACGTCACCAGGCTGCCCCTCTCGCTGATCGGGTTCCCGTGGAACACCGGCGGGGCGAGGTGCTCGACGCGGCCCTCGCGCATCGTCGCCCGGTTGAAGGTCGGCCGCTCCTTGTTGACCAGCGGCGTGGTGAAGACGTGCGCACCGCCGGGCCGGAGCGTGCGCTGCAGCTCCTGGCTGACGCGGTCCACGTCGAACACGTGCTCCAGGACGTCCTGAGTCACGTGGACGTCGATACTCGCATCCGCGAAGGTCAGCGCCTCCAGATTCTCGTTCCGGAAGCCCTTCTGCACGCTCCCGCGCTGGGCCTCTCCCCAGAAGTGCGACTGGATCAGCCCCGGGCACCGGGCCTTCAGCCACGGGCTGAAGCCTCTCGGCGCAGGCGAGCTCTCGTGGGCGACCAGGTCGCCCGGCGAGGGGAACAGGGTCTTGAAGACGTGGGTGATGGCCCGTTCCCGGGGAATGGAGCCGCACCCCGAGCAGAGGTAGTTGTCCCGCAGCCAGCCGTCGCGGACCTCGAACACCACCTCCTTCTCGCAGATGGGGCAGAACCCCGGGTGAGCGAAGGGCCGGAAGGGGGACCTGCCCAGCGCCAGGGCGATGTCGCGGCTGCTCGTGAGGATGGAGCGCATCGGAAGCGAGTATCTAGCCCAGCGCCATCCGAGGCGTTGCATCCGGCGTTGGGGACTGGACGGCGAGGGAACTGCGATAGAACCCTGCGCATGCGCATCGCCCTCGTCTGCACCGGGAAGGCCGAGGTGGCCGCAGCCCGGCTGGCCTCCGCTCGCACCAGGGGGGAGGTGACGCTGATCGCGCCCCACGAGGTGGCCCTCCGTCTCGGCCCGGACGGAGCGGGGGCGGTCTGGGCCCGTGCCGGCACCCTCGAACGGGTCGGGCCCACCTGGAGCCTGGAGCCGGCGGTCGCGGCGTTCCAGTGTCTGAGCGAGCAGGCTCGCTCCGGCCTCTTCGACGAGGTCCGCTTCGAGGCCACCGGCGGCACAGCCTGGGCGGTCACGCTCGAGGCCAGGCAGGGGGGCCCTCGGTTCGCGGCACGGAACGTCATCGAGGTGTCAGCTGGAGACGAGGCGATCGGCGCGCCTCTTCGTCTGGGGGACGACATCGACGCCCGGCTCCGGCGGGAGGCCGAGCAGCAGGCCCTCCGCGACGCGGACGCGGTGGAGGGGCCGGTGGAGGTCCTCGCGCAGCTCAGGAACCGGGGGCTTTCCATCGCGTCCCCTGCCCCCGAGCCGGCCTGGCCGGAGGCGGGGCCGCAGCCGGCCGTCGGGGTGGTGATCACCTACAAGGACCTCGGCGCCTTCCTCCCCGCATGCCTTCGTTCCCTTCGCGAGCAGACGCTCCCGGTGGCCATCACCGTCGTGGACGACGGAAGCACCGCCGAGGAAGCCGCGATCCTCGATGAGGCGGCCCGCGCGGATCCCGCCCTGACCGTCATCCACCAGGCGAACGCAGGGGTCGCCGCAGCGCGGAATCGCGGACTTCGTGAATGCACCGAGGAGCTCGTGTTCTTCGCCGACGCGGACAATGTCTATCAGCCGCGGGCGATCGAACGGTTGCGCGAGGCGCTCCGGCGGCGCCCGGGGGCGGACTGGGCGGCGTGCGCCTTCCGAAAGGTGGACGAAAGCGGACAGCTCGAGGTTGGACGGTACGGACCCATCGCCGGATGTCTCGATGCGCTCTTCCTGATGAACACCGCAGGCGATGCGTCGTCGCTTCACCGGCGAGAGGCCCTGCTCGCAGTGGGAGGTTTCGACGAGGACCGCGCAGTCCAGGAGGACTGGGACCTCTGGCTTCGCTATGCGGACGCCGGCCGCTGGGGAGTGGCGGTTCCGGAGATCCTCTTCGACTATCGGGTGCGATCCAGCTCGATGCTTCGCACGCGGAGCACGCTCAATGCGACGCGGATCCGGCTGGAGATTCTCCGCCGGCACGGTGCCCTGCTCGAACCGCGCTCGCGCGAGGTGGCGGACCTGGCGGCCGCGCTGCACCAGTCGGAGACCGAGGCGGCCTGGGGACTGGGGCGCGAGGTCGCCGCGAACGACGTCGCCCGCCTGACCGAACGGGCCGACGCGCTCGCGAAGGAGCTGGAAGAAATCCGGAGCCTGGCGAGCTCGCTACGCGAGCGGCTCGACGCCGACGAGAGCGCGCGGGCAGAGGAGACCAGAACCGCGGCGCGGGCGATGGCCGCGCTGATCGTGGAGCGAGACCAGGCCCGAACCGAGCTGCAGCGGATTCGCGACCGGGTCTTCGGGTTCGAGGCCGCGGCCCGGGAGGCGCAGGAGAGGCAGCGAGCGGCGGAGTCCCGTCTCTCGATGCTCGAGGAGACCCCAGGCGTCAGGACCGCGAAGCAGCTCCTGGGAGAGCTGGACCCCCGCAAGCGGGCCGTGCTCGAGCGGGGCATCGCCCGACTCCTCCGCTGGAGCGAACGAAAGTGAGGTCGCCATCTCGCCTTGACCCTCCACTTCGCCTGCTGCAGTCTCGCCTCCCCTGGCGCTCGCCCATCGCCTGAGCAGCCGGAGCAGCCGGGGGACCTCACGAGCATGAAAGACATCCGCGCCATCGCGTTCTACCTGCCCCAGTTCCACCCGATCCCGGAGAACGATCGCTGGTGGGGGAAGGGCTTCACCGAGTGGTCCAACGTGAGCCGCGCACGTCCGCTGTTCCCGGGGCACGAGCAGCCTCAGCTTCCACGCGAGCTCGGGTTCTACGACCTTCGAGTCCCGGAGGTGCGACGGGAGCAGGCGGACCTCGCCCGACGATTCGGAATCCACGGCTTCTGCTACTACTACTACTGGTTCAACGGACGGCGGCTGCTGGAGCGACCCCTCGAGGAGGTCCTCCGCTCCGGCGAGCCTGACTTTCCCTTCTGTATCTGCTGGGCCAACGAGAACTGGACGCGGCGCTGGGACGGGGCGGAGCAAGAAATCCTGATGAAGCAGGAGCACTCGCCCACCTCGGACGAGGCGTTCATGCGCGACGTGCTTCCTCTCTTCTCCGACCCCCGCTACATCCGGGTGGACGGCGCGCCGCTGCTCCTCGTTTACCGCGCGGGCATCATGCCCACCGCGCTGGAAACGACCGAGCTGTGGCGAAGGACTGCGGCGAACGCGGGGTTCCCGAAGATTCACCTCTCCGCGGTGCACAGCTTCGGGCTCGGCGACCCCCGCTCGCTCGGGTTCGACTCGGGGGTGGAATTCCCGCCGCACGGCATCGCCGCGTCCGAGATCACCTCCCAGGTCGACGGCCTCGACGAGGAGTTCTCAGGACGGATCTACGACTTCCGCGAGGTGGTCAGGCACGCCATCGAGGCGAAGCCGGTCGACTGGCTGCGCTTCCGGGGCGTCATGACTGCCTGGGACAACACCGCCCGCCGAGGGCTCGCGGGGCACATCTTCCAGCACGCCTCGCCCCGGGAGTACGAGGTCTGGCTCCGCGCCGTGGTGGCCGAGGCCCAGGGGAGACCAAAGGAGCACCAGCTCGTCTTCATCAACGCCTGGAACGAATGGGCGGAGGGGACCCACCTCGAGCCGGATCAGCGCCACGGAATGGCTTACCTCGAGGCGACCGCACGCGCGCTGCGCGGCCGGACCGATTGGCGCGAGGTGGTTCGCCTCGTCCGCGAGGAGCGCGACCTCTCCCCCGAGACGCTCCGGAGCCTGGTGACCGACCTCGAGTTCGCCCTGGAGTCGAGGGAACGCTCGCTCACGCACTTTCGCGGCATCCAGGCGGTGATCGACCGGATGGCCGCGGACGCCGAGCTGGCCATCTTCAGCGGCATGCCGCCGGCCGGGCTGTCACCCCTTAGCTTCGACGGTTCCGGGATGATCCACATCGACAAGATCCAGGGTGCCCCGGTTCACGGGGTGATGCGCGTCCCGCGCACTGCCAACACCTCCGTCGAGGGATGGGCCTTCGCCCCCGGGATCCCCGCGAACGGGGTCACGCAGTCATGGCTGGTGCTCCGCTCCAGGAGCAACCGCCTCCAGTCGTGGTTCGCCCCTCTCCGGCAGCGCCATCAACGCGACGACGTGGTCAAGCACTTCACCAAGATCGATCGCAAATTCACCGAGCGATCCGGCTTCAAGGCACTCCTGTCCTGCGAGGAGGTCCCCGCCGGGGAGTACGAGATCGGCGTGCTCCACGTCGCGGAGCAGAAGGCGATCGCCGGCTTCGCCTCTCAACCCGTCCAGCTCCAGTAGGACGTCGACGTGGACCCTCTGATCAGCGTCGTCGTCCCCGCCTTCAACCACCAGAACCTGGTGCAGGAAGCGCTGGCCTCGGTCGTGGACCAGAGCTGGCCGGAGATCGAGCTCCTCGTCGTGGACGATGCGTCCAAGGACGGCACCGCGGAACGCATCGAGGAGTTCCTCGCGCGGCCGGAGACCCAGGAGCGCCTTTCAGGACGGCAGTGGTTCCACCGTCAGCCGGCGAACGCCGGCGCGCACGCGGCGATCAACCTCGGGGTCTCGCGAGCGAAAGGCGAGTGGATCGCCATCCTCAACTCGGATGACCGCTACACGCCGGACCGCCTCTCGCACATGATGTCCGCGCTCCAGGCGAGCGACGGGCAGCTGGGGTTCTCGCGCGTTCGCTTCATCGACGTTCAAGGGCGGGAGTGCGTGACCGGGGATGGAGGAACGGCGGATCTCCTTTGCGCCCAGGCGAATCTCCGCGCCGCCCCGAGCATCGGCTTCGCGCTGCTCAGGCGAAACGTCACCGTCTCTACCGGAAATCTGTTGTTCCATCGCTCGGTTCACGACCGAGTCGGAGGCTTCCGGCCTCTCGCCTACTGTCACGACTGGGACTTCGCGCTGAGGGCCTTGCTCGTGACTGAGCCACGGTTCATCTCCGCGCCTTTGTACGAGTACCGGATCCACGGAACCAACAGCTTCCGCGGGCTCGGCGGGGTCGCCGACCAGGAGGCACGCGAGGTGCTGCGCGGATACTTTGCGCTGGTACGTGCCGGACAGGACGAGAACCCGTTCGCCCCGACTCCGCATCGGTGGCCCGGGGTGTTCGAGGCGATGATGGACGCGATGGGCCACTGGCAGCACTGGAACACCGCGGAGCGCGCAAGCACCGGCCCAGGACTGCTGCCGGGACGCGCCTAGCTCGTGGTCGTGAGCCCGTGCGAGCGGCAGCTCACGAAGCCGGTAGCTCGGGCGAGGCTCGCGCGCGGCGTCTCGTCGCGACTCGAGCCAGTGGGACGGCGACATCGGCCATGACCACGGCGAGGAATCCGAGGAGCAACGGAAGAGCGCAGCTCAAGTAGAGCGTGTTGGTGGCGGAGAAGGAAGTGACGCTCACCAGAGCGAGCAAGACGATTCGAGCCAGGACTCCCACGAGGAACGCGAGTGCCACGATCGTGGGAGCGGTGACGGTCCTCGATCTGATGTCCCGAACCACGAGAAACGCGAATCCGAGCATCGCAACGATGAGGGTTGGCAGAATCAACGCGTGATAGAGACGCCCGATCCCGAGGAGCACCCCCCGCTTGAAGCCATCAAGCCGTGACTGCCGGTGACCCTGCCACGTGGCCGGATCACTCGCGCTACTGATGGTCGGCGCGAGTCGATCACGGGTCAGGTCCCTGAAGAGCGCGAGCTCGTCCCAGCTTCCGATGCTCGGGCCCGGACTTGCTTCCTCGGGCCTGATCAGGAGCTCCGTGCCGAGGCGCACGAACGCCAGGAAAGCCGGCCACTGGTCACGATGTAACGGGGGCATGAGCGAGTCGCTCGCCGGGCCACACACGAGCCGTCGTGCCTCGCAGGCCTGATTGATCTCGGCCGCGACACCCTCGTAGTAAGTCGCGACGGCCTTTCCGCCACGCCGATAGTAACCCGCTTCTTCCACCGCATCTCGAAACGCCCACATGAACCAACCAGCACCGATCTCGTCGCAGACCCGTCCACCGGTTCCGGAGCAAGTGTTCCGCGTCCATGCCTGTCCGACGGGGCCCTCGAGAAAAGGTCGAAGCTCGGCGAATCGTGGACTTGCCACATAGATTCGCTCCCGGGTCTCGGTGGGTACCGGAACCTGCGCGTTCCAGCTCGAATGCTCCACACGCTGGAGCGCACCCATCGCAGCCCTGAACGGGTGCTCACGGTACTCGTTCGTGGCGAAGACGCCGTACCGGAATGCGTTGATCGATCCGAAGAGAACAGGAAGAAACGCGAAAGCGATCACGAATGGAGGCAAGGCCCAGACGAGTGCCCTCCAGCTCGTCCGCAATCTCGCCATCGCCGGGATCGCCAGGATCAGCAGACTGGGCAGGAGCCAGACGCCTTCTTCACGGGTGAGCCAGAAAGCCCCGAGGGCGAATCCGAGAGCTGCTGCCAAGGCACTTACCTTGCGGCGCGAGCAGTCAAGCCGACTCAGCAGACCGACTGCGCAGGCGAAGACGATGAGGGTCAGCGCAGGATAGATGCCCTCGCGGATGACTCGCGTGGCGGGCTGTGCGTGCCAGGTCAGTGGGTTGAACAGCAGGACCGCGAACAACACAGTCCGGGCGGCCCGGGATGGAAGCCACGGGCGAATCGCCAGCGCGAAGAGCGCCGCGGCGACCACGTAGAGAAGCTGCTCAGCAAACAGCAGCGGCAGCCCTAGTACCCAGCTGATGATCACGAAGACCGGATAGAAGGGCCCTTTCGCCAGGGTCATGGCTCCGTACGGCCGACCGAGCCAAGCGCCGGTCATCATCCGGTTCGCCATCAGCAGGAAGAGCCGGTCGTCGTGGGTCGCCATGGCGTACGCGGTCACGGTGAGGCTACCCGCCAACCAGAGCTTCGTGGCGATCAGTGCGGAGACCACCAGGACCCAGGGGCGACGGTCGCCCTCACGCACCGGCACCTCGTCGCTGCTCTTCGGCGATTGGCTCATCGACCCACGGAGACCTAGTTCCGGACGAAACGGATCAGCGAGAAGAGGGAGAGGGAGGACAGCGGAACCGGATAGTACTCCCGCGACGCCGGCCGGATGATCGCGCCCACCTGACGCTCGATCGTCCTCGCATCATGGTAGTGGTCGGCGGGCTTCTGGTAGCCGAACAGGACCCGCGCGACCGCGTAGAGCAAATTCTCCGAGGGCGCGCTCACCAGCAGCTCCCCGCCCGGCTTGAGGACCCTTCGGAGCTCGCGGACGATCGGCATGAAGTCCG
>Ga0081540_1000248_pt1 | contig 56862 bp, 55 predicted proteins | sample TabmetS2T1R1_FD_71024 | JGI IMG/M metagenome (GOLD analysis project Ga0081540, IMG submission 71024) | Tabebuia heterophylla rhizosphere microbial communities from the University of Puerto Rico - S2T1R1 | ecosystem: Host-associated > Plants > Roots > Rhizosphere ...
GGTGCTGGTCGGCCGCATGGACGAGGGCATGAGCCATCTCATCCTGCTGTCGGTGCCACTGTTCGTCTTCCTGGGGTTGCTGATCGAGATGACCGGCATGGCGCGTGCCATGGTCGCGTTCCTCGCAAGCCTGCTCGGGCACGTCCGCGGCGGCCTGCATTATGTGCTGGTCGGCGCGATGTACCTGGTGTCGGGCATTTCCGGCTCCAAGGCGGCCGATATGGCAGCCGTTGCCCCCGTGCTGTTTCCCGAGATGAAGCAGCGCGGCGCCAAGCCGGGTGACCTTGTTGCGCTGCTCTCCGCCACCGGCGCGCAGACCGAAACCATTCCGCCGAGTCTCGTGCTGATCACCATCGGCTCGGTCACGGGCGTGTCGATCGCGGCCCTCTTCACCGGCGGTCTTCTCCCGGGCGTCGTGCTGGCGATCACGCTGTCCGCGCTGGTCTGGTGGCGGTATCGCAATGAGGATTTGAGCCACGTGACCCGCGCCAGTGGTTCCGCGATCGCCAAGGCGTTCGCGATGGCCCTGCCCGCGCTCGCGTTGCCCTTTGTGATCCGCTACGCCGTGGTCGAGGGCATTGCGACGGCAACCGAAGTCTCCACCATCGGCATCGTCTACGCCTTTGTGGTCGGTTTCCTCATCTATGGTCTGCTGATCTACCGCAATCTCAACTGGCGCCGGCTGCTGCCAATGTTGATCGAGACCGCCAGCCTGTCCGGCTCGATCCTGCTGATCATCGGCGCTGCCACCGGGATGGCCTGGGGCCTGACCCAGTCCGGCTTCTCGCGCGCGCTGGCAGCGGCCATGACCGGCCTGCCCGGCGGCTCCGGCACCTTCATCGCGGTGTCGATCCTGGCCTTCGTGATCCTTGGCAGTGTGCTGGAAGGTATCCCGGCGATCGTGCTGTTTGGGCCCCTGCTCTTCCCGATCGCCCGGCAAGTGGGGGTGCACGAGGTGCACTACGCCATGGTCATCATCCTTGCCATGGGTATCGGACTGTTCGCGCCGCCCTTCGGAGTGGGCTATTATGCCGCCTGTGCGATCGGACGGGTCGATCCCAATGAAGGGATCAGGCCGATCTGGGGTTACCTGCTGGCGCTGATGGTCGGTCTCATCATCGTCGCGATCTTCCCCTGGATATCGATCGGTTTCTTGTAGCGTTACAGAAAAGCACAGGGAAATGCCGATGAGCGGAATGCAAAACCAGTACAGCATCGGATTGGACAAGAACCCGGCCAACTACGTGCCGCTGACGCCGCTGAGCTTTCTCGAGCGCTCCGCCGCCGTATTCCCGAACCACGTCAGCACGGTTTACGAAGGGCGCAGCTTCACCTGGGCGGAGACCTATACACGCTGCCGCCGGTTTTCATCCTGGCTCGCCGGGCGCGGCATCGGTACCGGCGACACGGTCGCCGCCATGCTGCCGAACGTCCCCGCGATGAACGAGTTGCACTTCGCCGTGCCGATGGCCGGTGCGGTGCTGAACGCGCTCAACATCCGCCTCGATGCGCCCTCGATCGCATTCCAGCTCGACCATGGCGGCGCCAAGGTCATCCTGGTGGACCCGGAGTTTGCGGGCGTGATCACTGAGGCGATGACGCTGATGAAGGGGCCGAAACCGTTCGTGCTCGACGTCGACGATGCATCCTTCGCCGGCGGCAAGCGCATCGGCGAAATCGAGTATGAAGCGGCCGTTGCGAAAGGCGAGGCGAACTTCGTCGGCCATCGGCCCGCGGACGAATGGGACGCGATCGCGCTGTCCTATACCTCGGGCACCACGGGCAATCCCAAGGGCGTGGTCACGCATCACCGCGGCGCCTATCTCAACGCCGTCAGCAACATCCTCGCCGGTGGCCTCGGCCAGCATCCGGTCTATCTCTGGACGCTGCCGATGTTTCACTGCAACGGCTGGTGCTTCCCCTGGACGGTGGCGGCCGCCGCCGGCGTCAACGTATGTCTGCGCAAGGTCGATCCGGCGAAAATCTTCGAGCTGATCCCCAAGCACGGCGTCACCCACATGTGCGGTGCGCCGATCGTCTACAACACCATGATCAACGCGCCTGGCGCGCCGAAGGGCTCAAAAGCCAAGCACGTGGTCGGCCTGATCGCGGGCGCAGCACCTCCGGTCGCGGTGCTCGAAGGCGCCGAGGGCATCGGCATCAAGCTGACGCATGTCTATGGCCTCACCGAGGTCTACGGCCCCGCTTCCGTCTGCGCCGAGCAGCCGGGCTGGGATGAACTGTCGCCGGAAGCGCGCGCGCAGATGAAGCGGCGGCAGGGCGTGCCCTATCCGCTCGAGGAAGCCGTCACCGTGCTCGATCCCGAGACCATGCGCGAGGTGCCGCGCGACGGCGAGACCATCGGCGAGGTGATGTTCCGCGGCAATATCGTGATGAAGGGCTACCTGAAGAACGAGAAGGCGACCAGCGAGGCCTTCGCGGGCGGCTGGTTCCACACTGGCGATCTCGGCGTGCTCGATGAGCACGGCTACGTCATCATCAAGGATCGTTCCAAGGACATCATCATCTCCGGCGGCGAGAACATCTCGTCGGTGGAGGTCGAGGACGTTCTCTACAAGCACCCGGCCGTGCTGTTTGCCGCCGTCGTTGCCAAGCCCGACCCGAAATGGGGCGAAGTGCCCTGCGCCTTCATCGAACTGAAGGAAGGCGCGAAAGCAACCGAAGCCGAGATCATCGCCTATTGCCGCAGCCACATGTCCGGCTTCAAGACGCCGAAGGCCGTGGTGTTCGGCGCTATCCCGAAGACCTCGACCGGCAAGATCCAGAAATTCCTGCTGCGCAACCAGGTGGAGTCCGCAAAGGCGATTTCGGCCTGACGGTCAGCGCGGACGTCCGGCGACGCAAGAGAGCGCCCGCTCGAACAGCGGTTCGGGACGATCGCTGCGGTCGAGGCAATCGACGAGGTCGCGCGGGGGCATGTTGGGATCGCCGCAGAAGACGCGCATGAAATCGGCAGCGATCGCGACCTTGCGTGCGCCGTCCGCCTGAGACCATCCCGGCCTGTCCAGATAAAGAAGCGTGCCCGCGGGTACGGGCAATGCGGCGCGTGTGCCTTCGTCTGCCGCACTGCCTGCGGCTGTGGACGCTGCCACAACGCCGACAACGAACGCGAGCAGCCATCTCATTTCGCTGCCGCCTCGACTGGCGGCACATCAAGCGCAGGACTTCGATCGAAGAAGTTGAACGGACGCAGCCTGAAGCCGTGCCACAGGCCCGGCATCACCGGCCAGTCTTCGGCGCGCGGCACATGGCGGAAGCCGACCGTGTACCAGAGCACCAGGTCGCGCCCGTTGATTGGGCGCCTGGCCGAGGTCCATTTCGGGAGGCCATCCACTTCAGGGTTTGTGTTCGGGTAGGCGCCCGCCGCAAAGCGTTCGCCCGGCGCGTAGGCGCTTGACCAGAGCGTGTAGGCGGAAAACCCGGCCCGAACCTGGATCGGGTCGTCGGGCGCCAGGATGGAGACGTCGCTGTGTCCCGGCATGAGTTGATAGCTGGTCGGATAGCCCTGGGCGTTCTTCCGTGTGGTGCTTTCGACCCGGAACTGGGCGGCGTTGAGCGGGGTCGTGATGGGCCCCTCCTCCCCTACGGGGCGGGTCTCCACCTGCCACAGGCTCCTGCGCGGCCCGTCCTGCGAAATCCGGCGTGGCACGATGCGATCCTCGACCAGCCGGTTTTCCGTTCCATCCACATCCATGTCGATGCGGAACGCCATGTAGTGGTCATGGTTGACCGCAAGCAGACGCTTGCCGACCAGCGTGCCGTGCGCCGTATCGGCTGCCGCGGTCGGATCGGCGAGTGTGGAGGAAGCAACGCCTTTGGTCGCATCGATGCCATAGGCGCCGAGCCGCACGTCGATATTGCCGGCCCGGTCGAACACATAGTCGATCAGATAGTCGTAGTTGCCGACGACGGGAGCCATGCGAACCACGAGGTCGTTGTTGGCGCGCATTTCGTAGGTGTTGTTGACGAATTCGTCGTGCCGCCACAGGGGATCACCGGTCGGGCGCTCGAACACGCAGACAACGCCCTTCAGCGCGAGAGGCTCGCCCTTGGTGTCCGCTATCGTCAGATCCAGAAACGTGGCGGTGGCCGGGCAGTCCTGTCCCGGTCGCAACTGGCTTGCAAGCCCGCCAAATCCGTACTCGCCGACATCCATATAGGCGCGGAACGACCAAGTCGGCGTTGCATCCATGTACGGAACGAACATCTCGCTGGCCGAAATCTGGTAGGCAACGTCGCGCATGGCGTCGTGATCCTTGTAGCGGATCAGCGACAGGATGGCGCCGAGCCGCGGATCGATGCGCACGTGGAACGACCAATTGTCCCAGCGCACCTCGCCGCCGTTGACCGATACGTTCGAGCCCTGAGGCGCTGCGATCTCGATTGGATTCGGTACAGGGCGCGCCTGGCCGGAATCCTTCCAGGTATGGCTTGGCGTTTCCGGCGGTAGCGGCACGACGCCGAGATCGGTGACGGAGACCACTTTGCCGGCCGTGACGTCCACGACGGCTATGACGTTCTCGATCGGCTTGCCCCACAAATTGTTGCCTGCGCCGGACCTGTCGACGCACGACAGATTGAGCAGACGACGCCCCGCGAGTGCCGGCTCTACCGCAGGACCGGTGGTGAGCGGGAAGCAAAGGACATTCTGCGGGTAGGTAATGCCGCGCTTGGCCATCGCCGCCTGCCAGCGCTCGTCGGCCTTTGCGATCCTGTCCGCGGAAATGATCTCGTCGATCATTATGGCGGCCTGACGGTTCGGAACGAGGTTCCATGCGCTTAATGCCTGCTTGTCGAGGTCGATCGTGGCCTCGCCGATCTTGCCGTCGGTCAGCACAACGGCAAAGGCGCGGCGGGCGAAAGGCTTGCCGCTCGTCCAGCTCTTGACTTCGGCCTTGGCGTTCTCCTCCACAATGAGCGAGACAATGCGTGCATTGCCGTCAAGCTTGCCTGCGGCACGCAATATGCCTGCCGCGCCGGAAATCTCGTCGGCCGTCAGCGCATCCATGGGATGGGTCGCGCGCGACGGAGGTGGCACCCTCTCCTCTCCAAGCGCTGGCACGAAGCCGCACAAGGTCAGGACCAGGGCCGTACGAACGATTTTGCTATTTGACCGCATCGGCGCTCTCGCGAAAGGAGTGACTACGGCGGGAGCAGTAGCGTGCCGCCGAGGGCGACCCCCACAATAGTCCAGCGATCAACCCGGACAAGGTGCCGCGCTGCGGCCCTGATCCCCTGTCCTTCGCTATCGCCGTTCGACTGGCGGGTAGTATTGCGGCGCCTCGGTGCGCTCGTACATGCCGTAATCGCGCATCACCTCGAAGACGCGGAAGTACTCCATCGTGGGATCGGCAAACAATCGGGCCCCGAAGTCGATCCCCGATTGGGGGTCCGGCAGATCGATCAGGTGCGCGAACTGACCCTCGCGATAGACGCTCTCGAACGCGTCGCGCCGCCACTCGGTCTCAACCGGCAACCTGGCGCTCTTCGATTCCGCGGCGAGTACGTAAGTGGGCCGGCGCCGCGCCGGATCGTTGTAGGGCGTGCGCCGCTCCGGCTGCCAGACCGGCTGGCGTGGCCTCGCTTCATAGATCACCTGCGCAATGCGGATGCGATAATCCGCAAAGACCCGCTCGCGGCCGAGTTCCTGCACCTTGTGATGCTGGCCATGGACCCGCCAGGCCGTGAGCGCCCCCTCGTCCTGCCAGATCTGATAGGAGAGCAGAAGGTCTTCCCGCGTGAGGCTTCTGAACCGCTCGATGGAAAGGCAGCCACCTGTCGCCTCGAGCGCGGGCTTCAGCGATGCGGCGAGGTCGAGATACTGATCTCGATGTCCGGGCCGGGTTTGAACCTCAAAGAACAAGCCGATCATCGAAGTCCCTCCGTATTGGAGTTTAACGCACGTCCTCCAGCGTCAGTTGCATCCCGTCATAGGCCGGCACCACTCCCTGCGGCAGGCTCTGCCGCAACACCTCATAATCGAGGTCGGAATGCATGTTGGTGAGCACGGCGCGCTTCGGCTTGAAGCGCGCGATCCAGGACAACGCATCGTCGACCGAAAAATGGCTGGGGTGCGGCGCGTAGCGCAGTCCGTCGACGATCCAGAGATCGAGATTTTCCAGCGCCGGCCAGCTCGCTTGCGGGATGTCGTTGAGATCGGGCGTATAGGCGGCGTTGCCGATCCGATAGCCGAGCGCGGGAATTCTGCCGTGTTGCAGGTTGAAGGCGGTGAGCGTCATTGCCCCACCCTTGCCCAAAATCTCCTGGCTCTGGCCGGCTTCGATCGCATGCCGGGTCAGGATCGGCGGATAGTCGCTGCCTTCAGGCGCGATGAAGCAATAGGAGAACCGCGCCATGATGTCCTTGGCGGTCGACTGGTTGAAATAGGTCGGAATGCGCTTGCGCTGGTGCAGCACCACCGAGCGCAGATCGTCGATGCCGTGGGTCTGGTCGGCGTGCTCATGGGTGAGGAACACCGCGTCGAGATGGTCGACCTCTGCGCTGATGAGCTGCTCGCGCATGTCAGGCGAGGTGTCGATCACGACGCGGGTGACGCCGTCTCCCGATCTGCGTTCCGCCAGCAGCGAGCAGCGAAGACGGCGGTTTTTGGGGTTGTTGGGATCGCAGCGACCCCAGCCGAGTGCCGGGCGCGGCACGCCGGCAGAAGAGCCGCAACCCAGGATCGTCAGTGTCAGCGTCATGCAGTGGCCGGGACTTTGGAGAACAAGCGGAAGAAGTTTTCGGTGGTCTGACGCGAGATTTCTTCCAGGCTGACGCCGCGGGTCTCCGCCAGCACTTTTGCGACTTCGACCACGTATGACGGTTCGTTGCGCTTGCCGCGATGTTTTCCGGGGGCCAGATACGGCGCATCGGTCTCGACCATGATGCGGTCGGCCGGCAGTTCCGCCGCCAGCGCCCGCAGGGTTTCCGACTTCTTGAAGGTCAGGATTCCCGTAAACGAGATCGACAGGCCGAGATCAATCGCCTTCATCGCGAGCTCGCGCCCGCCGGTGTAGCAATGCAGCACTGCCTTGAATGGACCCTTCGCCACCTCTTCCGCAAGGATGCGGCCGCAATCCTCATCCGCCTCGCGGGTATGGATCACGAGCGGCAGGCCGGTGGCGCGCGCCGCCGCGATGTGGGTGCGAAAGCCGCGCTCCTGCGCCTCACGCGAGCCATATTGATAGAAGTAGTCGAGCCCCGCTTCGCCCAGCGCCACGACTTTCGGGTGCCTGGTGAGCTCGATCAGCTCCGAGGCAGGAATGCCGTCTTCCTCGTCGGCCTCGTGCGGATGGGTGCCGACAGAGCAATACACATTGGGAAAACGATCGGCGATCTCGCGCAGCGCCGCGTGCCGTCTCACCCGCGTCGAGATGGTGACGATGCGGCCGACGCCGGCCGCCTCGGCGCGCGCGACGATGGCGTCGAGATCCTCGGCAAAATCCTTGAAGTCGAGATGGCAGTGGCTGTCGACGAGCATTGCTACTGGCCGTCGGTTGGCTCTTTGGGTTCGACATAGCGCGGGAACACGCCGACCGGCGCAGGCAGCGCCGTTCCCGGCGCGATGCGCTTGCCCAGCGCGGCGAAGTCGCGATCGCCGGCGGGGATGCCGAGGCTGTCCAGCAGCCTGCCCATGGAATCCGGCATCACCGGTTGCGAAAGGATCGCGATCTGGCGCACAGCCTCGGCGGTGACATACAGCACCGTCTTCTGCCGCGCTGGATCTGTCTTGGCGAGTGCCCATGGCGCCTCGCCGGCGAAATAGCGGTCGCCCTCGGCGACCACGGCCCAGACGGTATTGATCCACACATGGATCTGCTGGGTCGCCATCGCGGTCCGCGATGGCTCCAGCATGCCGTCTGCTATCGCCAGCATCGCTTTGTCGCTGTCGGTGAAGTCGCCGGGCACCGGCAATACGCCGCCGAGTTGCTTGGCGATCATGGACAGCGAGCGCTGCGCCAGATTGCCGAGACCGTTGGCGAGATCCGCATTGATGCGCGCCACGATGGCCTCGTGGTTGTAGTTGCCGTCCTGCCCGAACGGCACCTCGCGCAGGAAGAAGTAGCGCACCTGGTCGACGCCGTACTGCTTGGCGAGGTTGAAGGGATCGACGACATTGCCGACCGACTTCGACATCTTCTCGCCCCTGTTGAACAGGAAGCCGTGGGCATAGACGCGCTTCTGCACGGGCACGCCCGCCGACATCAGGAAGGCCGGCCAGTACACCGCGTGGAAGCGGATGATGTCCTTGCCGATGATGTGCACGTCCGCCGGCCAGTAGCGCCAGCGCGGATCGGCTTCGTCGGGAAAGCCGACGCCGGTGATGTAGTTGGTCAGCGCGTCGACCCAGACATACATGACATGCTCGGGATCGTTCGGGACCTTGACGCCCCAGTCGAACGTGGTGCGCGAGATCGAAAGATCCTTCAGGCCACCTTTGACGAAGCTGATCACCTCGTTGCGGCGCGAGTCAGGTCCGATGAAGTCGGGCTGATTCTCGTACAGCGCCAGCAGCCTGTCCTGGTAGGCGGACAGCCGGAAGAAATAGCTCTTCTCCTCGACCCATTCGACCGGTGTGCCCTGCGGGCCGCGGCGAACATCGTCTTCGCCGATAGTCGTCTCTTCCTCGTCGTAATAGGCTTCGTCGCGCACCGAATACCAGCCGGCATAGGTGTCGACGTAGATGTCGCCATTCTGTTGCATCCGATTCCAGACCACCTGCACCGATTTGTGGTGCGCAGGCTCGGTAGTGCGGATGAAGCGGTCGAACGAGACGTTGAGCACTTCGTCCATTTCGCGGAAACGCGCTGCGTTGCGGTCTGCGAGCTGGGCCGCGGTCAAGCCCTCGCCCGCGGCCGTCTGGATCATCTTCTGGCCGTGCTCGTCGGTGCCGGTGAGGAAGAACACGTCCTTGCCGTCGAGCCGCTGGAAACGCGCCAGCGCGTCGGTCGCGATCGCCTCATAGGCGTGGCCGATATGCGGCTGGCCGTTCGGATAAGCGATGGCGGTCGTGATGTAGAAGATGTTGCCGCGAGGGGTCGTAGACGCCGGCGCGGCTTTTGGAGTTGCCGCGCGCTTCCGCTTCGGTGCTTTGGGCACCGCCGGTTTTTGCGCAGCGGGCGGCGGAGCCGCCTTCGCTTTCGGTGCAGATGCTGACGTGCTGGTGTTCGTCTTCGCGGATTTCTCGGCGGACTTCTTGGCAGCTTTCTTCTTTGCGGCCTTCTTCGGAGCCGGTTTCTTCGCTGCCTTCTTCGTTTTCTTGGCCGCCTTCTTGGCGACAGCCTTCTTGGCGCGCTTCCTCGTTGTGGCGGAGGCTACCTTCTTCGCCTTTTTCTTCTTCGAAGATTTCGTCTTCTTGGCCACTACGAATTCCTTGTCGCCTGAAACGGGAGTGTCTTGGGAACGCTCGCCGGGTCAGCGTGTCGCTTCCGCGAGCTGCGAAAACACCGAGAAAACAAAGGGCTTTCGCTCGAGATTGTAGTCTGCGGTATCGCGCGCCGTGCGGGCGACCTTTTCCCACACCTCCGCCAGCCGTGCAAGGCGCGGCAGGTTCGCGTTGGCATCGGGGTCCGTATGCAGACGCTCGTTGATCCAGCGCTCCACTCCGTCGACAAAGGCCATGAGCGCAACGCGATCGCTCAGGGGAAGCTGCTCGCCGAGCGCGTGCAGCTCGCGCGGATCGACCTGCGGCAACTTCGCCAGCAGCGCCGCGGTACGCTGCTGCAGCTTCAAGGCATCGCCGCCAAGCAGCGTCAGCGTACGCGACACGCTGCCTTCGGAAGCCTCGGCCGCCTCGCGCAGCGCCGGCTCGCCGGCATCCATGTCGGCGGCGCGGGCCGCCGCGCGCACCACATCGTCAGTCGCAAGCGGCCGCAGCGGCAGCTTGCGACAGCGGGACAGGATGGTCGGCAATATCCGCGCCGGGGCGTGGCTGACCAGAAGGAACAGCGATTGCTGCGGCGGCTCCTCCAAAATCTTCAACAACGCATTCGCTGCGTTGGGATTGAGCTCGTCGACGGTGTCGACGATGCAGACGCGCCAGCCTTCCACCGCCGCGGTCGAGCCGAAGAACGAAATCGTCTCGCGCGTCTCGTCGACCGTGATGACCGTGCGCAGCACGCCGCGATCGTTCAAGCCCCGTTCGAGCACCAGCAAGCCGCCATGCGCGCCGGCGGCAACCTGGCGCGCGACATGATCGCCGGGATCGACCGCGAGCGTCTGCGCACGCTGCACGGCTGATGACTGCGCCTGGCGATGGGTCAGCACGAAGCGCGCCATGCGATAGGCCAATGTCGCCTTGCCGATGCCTTGCGCGCCGCCAATCAGCCACGCATGCGGAATTCTTCCGCTGCGATAGGCGCTCAGCAATGCCGTCTCCGCCTCGCGATGACCGAACAGCTCGGTGGTCTCGCGCGGATGTCTGACGGCGATCTCTTCTGAGGTCTTGCGGGCGTTCATGCCGGAGACGTCGCTATCGCGAACAGATGGTCGCGCAGGGCGGTCCACACTTGCCCCGCAACCACATCAGGATTTTGCGTCGCGTCGATCAGCACGCAACGATCGGGATCTTCCGCGGCGATCTGCCGATAGGCATCGCGCAGATCCTGATGAAACTTGATGTCCTCCGACTCGAACCGGTCAGGCGCGCCGGCGCCGCGGCGCGCCGCCGCGCGTTTCAGCCCGATCTCCACGGGCACGTCGAGGATGAGGGTCAAATCCGGCTTGAGATCGCCGATCGTGACCCGCTGCATGGCGTTGAGCACGCCGGGCGCGACTTTGCCGAGGCGGCCCTGATAGGCCCGCGTTGAATCGGAGAAGCGGTCGCACAGCACCCAGGTGCCCTGGCTCAGCGCCGGCTGGATCACCGTCCGCACATGGTCGTCGCGAGCGGCCGCAAACAGCAGCGTCTCGGCGTCGGGGCCGAGCAGCTTGCCCATGCCCGACAGCACGAGATGGCGCATGATCTCGGCGCCCGGCGAGCCGCCGGGTTCGCGGGTGACAATGGCGCGCAGCCTGGCCGCCGCCAGCCGCTGCGCCAGCAGCTTGATCTGGGTCGACTTGCCCGAACCCTCCCCGCCCTCGAAGGAGATGAACTTGCCGCGTCCGCCCGGCCGCTTGACTGCCGCTGCCTCACCCATGGCTACAGCTTCTCGGCACTGGCGCGGAACATGCCGATGACAAGCTCGCTCGCCCCATCAATGGCGCGACGCATGGTCGAGCCGGGCCCGACGGATTCGGCGGCATAGACGGGCGCCTCCATCGCAACATTGGCGCCGCGCCAGACGCGAACGATGCCGACTTTCTGCCCTTCCTGAACCGGCGCCCGCACCGGGCCGCTGTAGACGATCCGGGCGATCAGCTTCTCGCTGCCGTTCTTCGGCACCATCACCTTGATCGGTTCGCGGCTTGCCAGCTTGACCGAGCGGCTCGTCCCGCCAAAAACCTTGGCATAGCCGACATACTGGTTCTCGGCGAACAGCGTCCGCGTCTCGAAATTGCGAAAGCCCCATTCCAGCATCTTCTTGGCTTCCTGGGCGCGGTCATCGGGGTCCTCGAGACCGTTGACGACCACGATCAGCCGCGTGCCGTTCTGCACGGCCGAGCCGACCATGCCGTAGCCGCCCTCCTTGGTGAAGCCGGTCTTCAGCCCGTCGGCGCCGTTCAGCGAATTCAGCAGCGGATTGCGGTTCTGCTGGCGGATCTTGTTCCAGGTGAATTCGCGCTCGTTGAAGAGCGTGTAGAATTCGGGGAAGTCCAGGATCAGATGCCGCGCCAGTTTCGCAAGCTCCCGCACCGTCATCTTGTTGGCGGGATCGGGCAGCCCATTGGAATTGCCGAAGGTCGACCTGGTCAGGCCAAGCTCGCGTGCCCGGCTGGTCATGATCTCGCTGGCGAATTTCCGCTCGCTGCCGGACATGCCTTCGGCCAGCGCAATGCAGGCGTCGTTGCCGCTCTGGATGATCGCGCCATGCAGGAGATCGTCGACCGGCACCTTGCTGTTGATGGCGGCAAACATGGTCGAGCCGCCGGACGGCGCGCCGCCCTTGCGCCAGGCGTTTTCGCTGATGCGGAACTCGTCCGTGAGCTTGATCTTGCCTTCCTTGATGGCGTTGAAGACGATCTCGACCGTCATCAGCTTCATCATGCTGGAGGGCGCGCGCAGTTCATCCGCGTTCTTTTCGAACAGGATGCTGCCGGAGGCAGCTTCCATCAGGATCGCGGTCGGAGCATCCCCGTCGAAGGCGTTGTCCTCCTTCTTGGCTCCCTGCACGCTGTTGTTGGCCGCGTAGACCGCCCCGCCCGAGGCGATTGCCAGAACCAGGGCCGCCGCCGCAAGCCGTCGCCAGGTGGGCTGGATGGTGGGCTGGAACTTGCCGAATCTGTGCAAAAACGAGGGTTTGGCGGCCATTGTTCAGATCCCTGCGGAGCGGCGTTCTAACAGTTGGAGAGAACAGGAACAACACGGCATTTGGCGGCCTCCACGGCCTTGCCTGATCCGATTGCGGGACTGCCGCGGCGCTCTTATCGTGCCTGTTCCCTGCCCCGCGATGCTTTCCAAAGGACGGAATGCGCCGATGTCATCCTCACGCACGATTCCCGTCAACGGGATCGACATGTTTCTGCTCGAACAGGGCGAAGGCCCGCTGGTCGTGCTCTGCCATGGCTGGCCGGAGTTGTCCTACTCCTGGCGCCACCAGATTCCGGCGCTCGCCGCGGCGGGCTTTCATGTCGTTGCGCCCGACATGCGCGGCTTCGGCCGCACCACGGCTCCATCCGACATCGAGGCCTACACCATCATCCACAATGTCGGCGACATGGTTGCGCTGGTCACGGCGCTCGGCGAAACGCAGGCCGTCATCGTCGGACACGATTGGGGCGCGCCGGTCGCCTGGCATGCCGCGATGATGCGGCCGGACATTTTCACCAAAGTGGCAGGCCTCAGCGTACCCCCCTTCGTGCGTGGCCGCAGCCGGCCGCTCGATACCCTGCAGGCCAACGGCATCACCAATTTCTACTGGCAATATTTTCAGTCGCCCGGCGTCGCAGAGGCAGAGTTCGAACACCATGTCGCCAACACTATGCGCACCGTGCTCGCCGGCCGCGGCGGATCCGATCCCGCCGCGCATCAGTTCGTAGAGGCGGGCAAAGGATTTCTCGGTGACGGCCATCGCGACCGGCCGCTGCCACCGTGGCTGACCGAAGCCGACCTGTCCTACTTCACCGCGATCTACACCCAGTCCGGCTTCCGCGGCGGACTGAACTGGTATCGCAACATCGATCGTAACTGGGAGCTGACCGCGGCCTGGCAGGACGCAAAAATCAACCAGCCCTCGTTGTTTCTCGCCGGCTCCAGGGACGGCGTCGTCACCGGCCTGATCGGCGCGAGGCAGATTGCCGAGATTGATCGCGTGCTGACTGATCTGAAGGCGAAAATCATCCTCGACGGCGCCGGGCACTGGGTGCAGCAGGAGCGCCCCGGCGAGGTCAATGCGGCGCTGATCGACTTCCTGAAGGGCTAAGGGCGTGTACTCATAAATCCGGAATTGTCCGCTTCGAGGGGTAGAGCAGAGCTGGGCGATCCGGCCCGGAGACGTCCGCCAATGACCCGAAGCGGACGTCCATGATCTAAATCAATCGCCTCTTCGCGATAGAACGGAATGCTGTTCGACAACGGGGATATGAAGCCTGCACACAAAAAATAGGTAATCTCATGCCGCTCCGAACGTCTTCAACGCGAACGACGACCTTGCTCGCAGCGTGCTCGCTGTTGACGCTGACAGCGACTGGTTTCGCTCAGCAGATCACGGGCACGCCGGGTTCACCCAGCGCCACGATGACACTGGACGGCAAACAATTGCCTCCAGAGCCTCCGAAGTTCGGCGGTGTGATCAACGAGACGGCCAAGGACTCCAAGCCATACTGGCCGCCATCTGTCGTGCCACCCAAGGGGGCACCAAACGTCCTGCTGATCATGACGGACGACCAGGGCTATGGCGTTTCCGGTACGTTCGGCGGTGTCATCCCGACCCCGAACATGGATCGCATAGCCAAGACGGGATTGCGCTATACGCAGTTCAACTCCACAGCCCTCTGCTCACCGACGCGGGCAGCGCTGATCACCGGCCGCAACCACCATTCGGTCGGCTACGGCGTGATCGGTGAAATGTCGACTGGCTATCCCGGCTACAATTCCGTCATCGGCCAGGATTGCGCGACGATCGGAACCATCCTCCGTGACAACGGATATGCAACATCGTGGTTCGGTAAGAACCACAACACACCGACCTATCTGTACAGTGCGGCCGGACCGTTCGATCAGTGGCCGGTCGGCATGGGCTTCGAATACTTCTACGGTTTCATGGGCGGCGAGACCGATCAGTGGACGCCCTACCTGTTCCGCAACACCACCCAGGTATTTCCATGGATCGGTAAGCAAAACTACAATCTCATTACCGACATGGCGGATGATGCCATCAACTACATGAATGGCTTGAACGCCGCTGCGCCAGACAAGCCGTTCTTCGTTTACTACGTGCCGGGCGGCACGCATTCGCCGCACCAACCCAAGAAGGAATGGATCGACAAGTTCAAGGGCAAATTCGACATGGGGTGGGAGAAGCTGCGCGAGCAGATCTTCGCCAACCAGAAGAAGCTCGGTGTCATCCCCGAGAACACCGAACTTACCCCCTGGCCGGATACGTTGCCGAAGTGGGACTCTCTTTCCTTCCTGCGGAAGAAGCTCTATGCGCGCGAGGCTGAAGTGTTTGCCGGCTACGCGGCCTATACCGATTATGAAATAGGCCGCGTCATCCAGGCGGTCCAAGACATGGGCAAGCTCGACAACACGCTGATCATCTATATCAGCGGCGACAACGGCACCAGCGCCGAAGGTACCCTTGAGGGCACCCCGAACCAGATGACCGCCTACAACGGCATTCTAGACCTCCCGGAAGCCGAGTTAATGTTGAATTACGAAGCGTGGGGCTCAGACAAGACCTATCCGCACATGTCGGTGGCCTGGTCGTGGGCGTTCGACACGCCGTTCAAGTGGACCAAGCAGGTGGCATCCCACTTCGGCGGCACACGCCAAGGCATGGCCATATCTTGGCCCGGCCACATCAAGGACGTCGGTGGTATCCGCAACCAATTCCACCACATCATCGACATCGTGCCGACGATCCTCGAAGCCACCGGCATCCAGGCTCCCACCACGGTCAACGGCATTGCGCAAAAGCCGATTGAAGGCGTGAGCATGGTCTACACGTTCGATCAAGCCAACGCTAAGGCGCCATCAAAACGGGATACGCAGTATTTCGAGATGTTCGCCAACCGCGGCATCTACAGCAATGGCTGGTACGCCAATACGACGCCACCGGTGCCGCCGTGGATCCTGGGAACGGCCAAGCTTCCCGAGATCAACGACTATAAATGGGAACTGTACAACATCAGCGAGGACTTTTCGCAAAACAACGACCTCGCCGGCAAGAATCCCGACAAGCTGAAGGAGATGCAGGCGTTGTTCCTGACGGAGGCGGCGAAATACCAGGTCTTGCCGCTCGATAACTCGATCCTGCCCCGTCTCGTGACTCCGCGGCCGAGCGCGACTGCCGGAAGGACGGTCTTCACATTCAAGGGAGAAAACACCGGTATTCCGGATGGTAACACCCCGAGCATCCTCAACAAGGACTACACCATCACCGCCGAGATTACCGTTCCCCAGGGCGGCGCGGAAGGAATGATCGCCACTTACGGCGGTCGCTTCGGCGGATACGGCCTGTATTTGCTCAAGAGCAAGCCTGTGTTCTCCTATAATATGCTCAATCTAAAACGATATCGTTGGGAAGCCGGTGTGGGAAGTCGCGATGTTTTCGGCGATGCGCTCAAGCCCGGCAAGCACACGATTGTGTTTGACTTCAAGTATGACGGCTCCGGTCCGGGCAAGGGCGGCACAGGCGTGTTGACGGTCGATGGCAAGGAGGTGGCCAAGAAGTCGATGCCGCACTCGATCCCCTTCCTTATGGCGATCGACGAAACTTTTGACATCGGCAGCGATACTCGCACGGCGGTGGACGATAGCTACAAGCTGCCGTTCCGCTTCACTGGCAAGATCGACAAGCTGACCTACAAGCTTGGCCCGACGCAGATGACGAGTGATGAGCAAAAGGTCATGCGTCACGCGCTAGGAAGAGCGAGGGACTGAGCGCGACAACCAAAATGTCTATTTCCACTTCTGGCCCTTGGCGGACATGCCTTCTTCCCCTGCCGATGTCCGATTTTGGGGCCGGAATGGACATCACCTGCCCATTTATGAGTACACGCCCTAGTACAGCCCCCGCCCGCTCAGGAGTTCGCGCGGGCCGCGTGGATCGATCGGCGCATAGGCCGTCGGTTCGGCCGCGAAACGCTCGTCATTTTCATACGAGACCCTGCGCGGATTCTCGATCGTGCGACCGCGGGAGCGGCTGGATGCTGACATTTCGGACGTCGCGTTGATCGACGCGTAGTCGGCCGAGGTGTTGCCGAGGCTGTAGGGGCGCCCCTCCGGCAAGGGGACGTCACCCCGGATCGGGCGGCCGCCGGACAGAAACTCCGGCACGAAGGGCCGCGCGGCGGCGATTCGCACCGTGGATGGCGCCGGGGCCGGCGTGCCGGTCCGCAAGGTGGCCAGCAACTGGCGGTCGTCGGTACCTTCGAGCGGCGCCCGGCCGACATATTCGACCCGCACCCTGGCGACACCATTGCTCTTGAATTCAAGGAGTTCGGCGGCCTTGTTGGAGACGTCGATGAGGCGGTTGCCGTGATACGGCCCGCGGTCATTGACCCGGACGATCAGCGACTTGCCGTTCCTGATATTGGTCACCCGGGCATAGGACGGGATCGGCAGGGTCGGATGCGCCGCCGTCAGCGCGGTCATGTCGAAGACCTCGCCATTGGCGGTCAGGCGGCCGTGGAAGTCATCGCCGTACCAGGAGGCCATGCCCTCAGCCCGATAGTTCGGATCCTCCTCGGGGACATAGACCCGGCCGGCGACCGTATAGGGCTTGCCGACCCGGTAGGTGCCGCCGCCCCTCGGAACGGGGTCGCCGAGCGCCACCACCCGCGGGCTCGAGGACACCCCGTATCTGGGATCGACTCGGCTGGCGAACTTGTCCTGGGAAGCGCAGTTGGCGAGCGTCAGGCACGCTGCTAGCAGGGCCGCGCCACGCGCCGCCCGGAGTACCGGATCTGACCGCCGAATCCCCATCGCCCCAAACTACCATTCCACCTGGCTGCGTGCCCCAAAAAGGACTGGGTGCAGCCTCAATGCCGGAAGCGCCCCACGTCCGCATCCGATCGTGACGATAACGCAACCCGAACACGGCGGAAATGGGGAGCGCCAGCACAGAGCCAATGCATAGTAAATCAACGGTTGCCGCGCTTCCCGTTGAACTACGGATCACGTTTCAGCACCGTTCTGTCCCGCTCCCGGACACTGTGTTGCGTCAATACCTCACTGTCTGCCGATCTCATGTGCAGCCTTTGATTCTTTTTGACTGTGCAAGGCTGCAGTCGTTTGGTCATGCGCGGGGTGGGAAGGAAGTATTGCAATGATCGAGACAGTGACAGCGGTTTTGGGTTTGGTCAGCGCGGGCATTTTCCTTGCGCATGCCTTCGACGGCTACCGCTCCCGAGCGTAATTTTCCGGCAAGTGATTGCTACTGCGCGTTCAAGAAGTCTGTTCCGAAATCTTTAATCAATTCGGACCAGCATCGAGAGTGGCAGGTGTATCATGCGCAACCAAGATGCAGTTTCCGGCGGGTTCCTGGCACTGACCACAGCAAGCCTCGTGTTGCTGTGCTCGAGCCTTCTGGCCTTCGCCCTTACCTGATGCGCTTCGGCCTCGTGCCGAAGCTTTCAGGCTCTGTCAGGCGTTCCTCGCACGCCTGAGATCGCTGCGGCAGAGGACCCTTGTCAGTCCGCCTCGACGATGAACCGCAACGAGCGGAACGCGTACACGGTTCGCAACGGCATTCTGCTGCAGACCGGCCGGAAGATGCCTGAGCTGCATCGCTGCGCCGACCCGCGACTGAGCTAGCGCAGGGACAAAGCCCGGAGCCGGGAGCTTCTGTTCGAATGTCGGCGCATGGGATTGTCGCGGCGGCGTCGGAATTCTTCGGCGCGCCTGCGCCTCGGGCCTTCGATCTTTTCCAAAAAGCCAAGCCAAACCGCCAGGAGATCGGAGCCCTTCTCGCGTGCTCTCCCTGTGGCATTCCCGACAACGTGGTGCGGCCGAGTCCCCATAGCCGTAGTATGACCCAATATGGTTGAGAACTGGTTTCTCGACCTGAACCGGCCGGCTCCTTTCCCGACTAGGTGCGCGTTCGAGTTCGCTGTCGACGGAATCTCGGGCAGACTGATACGCGAAAGCGGCCGCCTCAATTGGCGGCCTCCCTGTCCTGTCGTGCAGGAACCGCCTAGCTGTGCAGTTCTTTCAACAGGGCGGGGAATTTCTGTGCGGCCCGCTCCAGTCTTTCCTGCCTGCGAAGCTCGCGTTCCTGTCGTTCGAACGCGACCAATTCCTTCTCTGCGACCAACATGAAGTCGTCGCGCGGCGTCTCGGCCAACTGTCCGGTCATGTTACGCATCCCGTTTGTCCGCAACTCACCTTACCCAAATGGCGGAACCCAAAAAAGGGTCCGCAACAGCACGCTCCGGCAAAGAAAACCCCGCATACGGCGGGGTTTGGAGGCTTACGAGATTTGGCCTCAGCTCACGGGAGAGAGGCGACTCGAGGATAGGCTTCCAATATGACAAATTGATGCGCCGCAGCGCCCTCCTCGCGCGGGCGATCGCAACTCCGAAAAGTCAGTCAGGATCCTCCCATAACCGGACGGAGTCACGTCCTGTGAAGGCCATGTAGAGAAGCGAGAGGGTGACTGTTCCGCAGGGGATGATCAAAATCAGCCAGACAACAGTCCACACCGCGTATCCGAGAGTCGCGAGCCCCAAGGGAGCCGCAAAGAGCTTGTGGAACGGGGCGAAGTAGAGCCAGCCAACGGGCGCAGCTATGCCCAAACAAAAGCGCAAAATGCGTCCGAGGATCGAAAAATCCGACATGGAAGCGGGGCCCCCTCAACACGTCGAAACACCTTTGCACAGGAGACGAGGACGGGAATAGCTTTTTTCATCAAGATGTTACACTGGCGTCATCAAAGCGTTTCTTGCGTGGTCGCCCCGGAGATACGACTCCCTTCCAGGGAGGGTTGCGCCCGGTCTGACGGGGCGCCGCGCCTGTATCGCTGTCCGTTCCCGACCGTGATGGGCGAATGCTTGTGCCCGATGCCCGAACACATGGAGCGGAGCTGTCGCGGCGATTAACGTTCTACCGCGGGCGGCTCACGAGGGAGCCGATGGCTGGGATGGCGGGCGTTGCAATCATCCCTGCCCTAGCCCGGGGACAATGAGGTCAGCCTATCCCGCGATTTCAATGTTAGGCCGTCGTGGCCCAGGTGTTCGGCGATGCGGCCTGGATATTCCTGCGCACTCGGTTCGCCGGCCGTCTGCAAGATGACGTCCACCAGAGCGCGCGTCGGGTGCAATCAAGAAAACGCGGGACCGGAGCCCCGCGCCTCGATCTTCCGTTCTTCAGCCTTGCGGGCTTGGCGTGATAGCCGGAAAGCTTATGGGAGCTCCGCCAACGGAAACAGGACCGACCGGCTTAGGCTGCCGAGCCATCCTTTTGCGCACCACTGAGGATGGCCGGTTACGAGTTTGCCCAATGGAGGAAGTTACGTCCCGGGTTATCGCAATCTGCAGCGAGTCGACCTTCGACATAAGCTTGGAAATCTGGGCAGACATTTTCTTCACGTCTTCATGCTCATCCGTGATCTGACCAGATATTTTCTTCACGTCGACCTGCTCATCCGTGACGCTCTGTCTTAGAGAAGCAAGCGTGATCGAATCCTGCTGAAGCAGAGATGTCAGCGAGGCAACGTGTTGCTGCTGGGCCGACTGGATATCCTTCAAGGCGGCGACAACCGGATCCGGTATGGAATCGGAAGCCTTCTGGTGCGGAAGCAGTTCGGCCAAGCTGCTGATATTCGGCAGGGCAAATTCGGAAGGCGACAGCGTGTAGGCGGCTGCCGTAGCGTTCAGGCCAAGCGCGAAGATCGATAGCGCCAAAATCGATTTCCGGCTCGATTGACTGGTCGGCGCCTTGGCTTCGGGTTGTTCGGCTTGGCTCTGCGTCTCCGATGTCTTGGTCACGTGCATATACCCCAATGAGTGAACAAAAAAGAGCCGTCGCTGGATCGTCCTCGCGACGGCTCCTTCTACGCGGCACCCAACTAAAGCTGCCTTGGATTATGAGCTGATCGGATTAATTCCACGTTAGCGCCGCAGTCGTCGGGCGATGCGTCGCCTCCTCTTCAGCCGCTCAGTTTTCACTATCGATCACATCAGACATGGGCGCATGCGGTTGCCCTGACCGCCATGGCGGCCGAGGAAAACGACGCCGCTGGCGCGTTCAGCAGACCGAGGATCTGCTTCGGCCGGGTGTCCGTGCCGTCGACGAACTTCCGAACATGCGCGGCGAAGCAGCCGCCACGGTTGACGGCGTGCCGCGGGCGGCTATTAACAAGCGTACCGACGCGGTTGGGTAGCAAAGCGGTAGCGGTGCTAGGCTTGTTCTCCCGACCACGACGAAAAGCTGAGCAATTTCAAGGTTTGGAAGGGTGGCCGAGTGGTTTAAGGCACCGGTCTTGAAAACCGGCGTGCCTGCAAGGGCACCGTGGGTTCGAATCCCACCCCTTCCGCCAGTATGATGTTCTCCCCTGTTCGCCGTCGTTCGGAACGCACAGCAAAATCAGCGCTTTACGCCGAAGAACTGTACTTCTTCGTTCGATGGTGTTCTCTCCAATCAGCGCTGGAACCGTAGCTTGCGACCGTGGGTTCGGAGGACGGTTTTGATCGGAGAGCATTATGGCTGGGAAACTGAAACCGCTCGACATCGAACGTGAGACAAGGCCGGGCAAGTATGCCGACGGTGGCGGCCTCTACCTGGTCGTTGCAAGCGCGACAGCAAAGAACTGGTCCTTCCGCTATTGGATCGATGGAAAGGAGCGGTGGCATGGCTTGGGTTCGTTCCGAGACCTATCGCTGAAGGACGCAAGGCTCGCTCGCGACGCTGCTAGGCTTCGCGTAAAGGGCGATCGCTGCACCCCTGGCATCGACATTGTCGCCGAGAAGCGGGCCGCGCGGCAGAAGATCCAGGCGGCCGAGATGGCGGCCGTCGCGCCAACCTTTCGGCAATGCGCGGAAAAATACATTGACCAGCAATGGTCGACATGGAGCGCGAAACATCGCGCTCAGTGGCCGTCCTCTCTTAAGCGCTACGCCTACCCAACCATCGGAGACCTGACGATCGCCGACATCAGGCCGAGTCATATCTACGACCTGCTTGCGCCGATCTGGATCGAAAAGCGAGAGACCGCCAATCGGGTACGCGGCCGCATTGAAACGATCATCGCGAAGAACGCCGACATCAACGACTTAGAATTCCGCAATCCGGCAGAGCTGACCAAGCAGCTGCGAGAAAAGCTACCGAAGCGTCCCAAGCGGACCGTCCGCCACCACCCTGCCCTGCCCTATTCTGATGTCGCAGCATTCATGATTCAGCTTCGGAACGCCGGCGGGCGCGCTGCGGCGGCGTTGCGCTTCCTCATCTTCACCGCCTGCCGAACGAACGAGGTGGTCGGAGCCCGCTGGACTGAGATCGATCGCGCTTTTCCCACCGGCCCGGTGTGGAAGATCCCCGGCGCGCGCATGAAGATGGATCAGGATCATTGTGTGCCGCTGACAAAGCCCGCACTCGACATTCTCGACGAGATTGCCAAGGGCGCGCAAAGCGAACTGATATTCACGAACCCGGATGGGCAGGAGTTTTCCGAAAACGCTATGTTGGCGGTGCTCGAGCGGCTGGGATACGGCCACGTCACTGTACACGGCTTCCGGGCAAGCTTCGCGACTTGGGCTGAAGAATGCACCGATTATCCCGATGGCGTGCGTGAGGCCGCTCTCGCCCACAAGTACAAGAGCGAAACTACGGCCGCTTACCAGCGCGGCGCAAAATTAGAGAAGCGACGTGCGCTCATGGACGACTGGACTCGGTTTGTTATGACAACCAAGGTGATGTCAATTTCCAAGAGGCTCGGTTAATGGCTCTACGTTTATAGTCATCTTGGAGGACCTTGCCGAGAAATGTAGCTTCTGATGTGAACCCGACCTTCCGCAGAATGGAATCCAGGTCGGAGTCACCGCAGGTTTCGGGGCGGAATCTCCGACGCGAAACCGAGCTCACCTCGCCCCGGAATCCCCGACCTAGTGGTCCGGGTCGGAATCTCCGACCTACTATCTATATCTCGGGTGAGGACACAGAACAGCCGCCCCGCGAAGCGCGCCCTCCACAAGGCGCCGAAGCGAGCGGGGCGGCGGCGCAACGCAACCAATCTCAGTTGCTAGCCGAGCGGCCCGATCTTTGCGCAGCGGCGGCAGTCAACCTGTCGACTGTTGAAAACTAGGTCTTCGCCGTTTACGTACGTATTATTTAACGTTACCTGCATGCCTACAGAAATCACAAAGGTACAAAGGGCTTGTAGATGGCTAAACCGCGCGTCGTCACCGACATGCAGATATGGATGCTGGAGACCGGCCGGACTGACGTGAGCCTGGCAGCGGAGCTCACGGCTAGGTTTCGGAATCCAGCTTACGCAGGGATGCGAATAAAAGAGGTCAATGAGCGCACGGTAGCGCGGTGGCGAAAGGGGCTTCAGCTTCCCCGCTACCCCCAGCAGTTTGCCCTCCTCACCGAGCTTTCCGCAGGCCGTGTGACGGCTGACAGCTTCATCAAGGCCATGACCAACAGCTCCTCTCACACTTGAACATGCTTCATCGGCCGGCCCTATCCCTCGACCTTGTGGTGCGCGGTGATGACTAAACTTCCAGCCCTGTCCTTCGACACCCCTATTGTTGTTTCTCCAAATCACGCGATGAAGGCCTTAGCAGTCTCGCGCGCTACCCTGTACATGCTGATCAACTCCGGCCAACTCGCAAGCTATACGGAAGGCCGTTCACGCCGCATCACGGTGGAGTCGATCAGGGCTTACATTGATCGTCGACTCAAGCAGGAAGCTGAGCGCCGTGGTCGGCCAGTTTAGCATCGGTAATCCGGAGGCAGCGTGAAGCGCCGAAGGAGGACCAGAATCGGCGGCCAGTTTTGCTGGCGCTTGGTGGACATGATGGAGTCTCCCGTCATTCGCGTACTGAACCAATCGGAGCATCGACTCCTGCTCAGGTTGGAAATTGAGATGGCCCGCCATGGAGGAACCTCCAACGGCAGGCTGATAGTGACGCACAAGCAGTTCTGTGATTATGGCATCGACCGGGAGGCTATCTCCCCATCGATCAGATGTCTGGTTGCCCTAAGGCTCATCGAAGTCACCAAGCATGGCCGAGGTGGCAATGCCGAATACCGCGAGGCCAACGAGTATCGGTTAACATTTCGGGAGACGGATCAAGCTGACCCAACGAACGAGTGGCGCCAGATTAAGACAAAGGAAGAAGCCATGCGGTTAGCCGTTGAGGCCCGCCGGGCCAAAAATGCGGGTGCTGTGGCGAGATCCGTAAACGCTGCCAAGAAACAAAAAGCCGCGTCGGAATCACCGCAGGCTTCGGGGCGGAATCTCCGACGCGAAACCGAGCTCACCTCGCCCCGGAATCCCCGACCTAGTGGTCCGGGTCGAAATCTCCGACCTACTATCTATATCTCGGATAAGGACACAGAACAGCCGCCCCGCGAAGCGCGCCCTCCACAAGGAGCGAGCGGGGCGGCGGTGCCCGACAATCAGCTTCCCGTTGCTAGTCGACCGCTGCCACCCGAAGCCCGCCTAGATATTCTACAAGCCCGCGTTGCGTCTCGTTTGGGCCAAAACGGTTGGTCGATCCTGGGCGAGATCAACCCGGACGATTTGGAAGGACTTATCTCATTAGAGGGATGCGGGGAACTCTCGGACCACGTTCTGGAACTTGTCCGCCGCACCCATCTCTTGCGGGTCCTCAAAAAAGAGGTCGCTATGTCTCATTCTTATCCTGTTTCAAAGAAACTGACTGGTTCGAGCCAGAATGTGAAACAGTGAATCACCTCGATCTCACTCGCGTCAGATCATCTGCTCCTGTCAATAACAACGCCACACGGCAGCCGCAGGACAACTCACCGGGTGTTCCATGAGCGAAGAACAGTGGAGTCAGAACACTGAAACAGTGAAACACCGTGTGTCGCAATTCTAGCGATGGCGGATCATCCCCTCCTCTGCACCTTATTGATTTCAATGCGCGCTTCCAATTAGTGGCCGCAGACGGTCAAAGGCAGGTTACGCTCACTGTTCTGTGACGCAGCTTCTTCGCTCCTCAGCGTAATCTGGGGACGAACGGCTTTGTATGAAGGTCCGCATTATGACCCATGCCGACACAGCCAGCTTTCGCGAGGCCGCTGAAGATTGCCGTCGCTTAGCCGCCGAAGTGACAGATCCAATCGAGAAGCAGGCACTGCTCTATATCGCCGACGGGTGGCTGACACTCCCCCTCGCGCCTGAAATAGTGGTGGCGCTGGACCAGCTGGCGACCCTGAGGTAGCCGAGGGCACCGCTGCCTCGGGAGCCCTGAACTAGCGCCAGAGCAAAACGCCCGCGAGCAGTACCATCGAGAGCAGACTCGCCCCGATCAGGACCGCTACGAACAGTTTGTCCAGGCTCATTGCTGAACGATATTCAAACTGTTGATCGAGAGCCGTGCGACAAATCTGACGCGAGCGCAAATGCCGCGGGCCCATTTCGCGCGAAAGCCGCCACCGGGTTGAGATCGGTGACGGCTTCCTAACGCCAGAACTTCGCGCCCTGAGGGACGCAGGCTTACCAAACCAACAATTTCCAAAGATTTAGTAACAGCGCGGGCCGTAACCCCGCGCTGTTGTCCTCTCCGGCTCGGCCTTATCAAATGACAAGAAAAGCCCCGCCGGGTAGGAACGGCGGGGCTAAGTTTGCTCTTAACTTGCCAACACCTTCCCGCGTTGGCGGGCAGGTTCTAGTCGCAGGCATCCTTCATTCCAAATTAAAAGCCGGCAAGACAGACCCCGCCAATTTGGCTATCGCGTCAATCGCCGGCGGTGCGTCCATAGCCTCTGCCGGCTGCGCTTCCGGTGCGATCGGCGCCGGCGCTTCATTGCACGCCGACGTTCTTTAGGGATGCAGCAATGCTGTTGATCAATGGCAGTGCTACGCGATCTTCCCGATCGTGGGTCATCCACGCATCTTGCCCTCAGCAATCTCGCGAAGGTAGGTCAGCTTGGCGACGAGACCGGGGAGCGTGCTTGCTGCTGCTTCGAGCAGCGCGTCGAACGCGTCGTTCTCGTCGTCGCATGCCTTTCCCGTCTCGTCTGCCCAGTTTTCAAGGCTGGACCTCTGGAGCGCAGCGTCGTGAATTTGATTGTGTGCGACGATCAATGCGAATATCGGATCGTCGCCATCCGTGCCGCCTACGATTTTGGGCGTGAATCGTCGTGGCGTGCTATGCACGTTTGTCAGCCTGGGTCATTTGGATTACGGTCCTTCGTGGTTGGGCCGGATAGGAAGCGCTTCCTGCCGGCCTGCATTTAAGGTAAAACCTAATTGATGAAGAAGTCAATAAAGGTTCAACCTAAAAAACGTGGGCGCCCCGCAACTGGGAAGGACCCGTTGATGGGCTTTCGAGCTGCACCCGACGTCCGCGCGTCGATCGTGAGATGGGCGGAAAACCAACCCGATCATCCATCGCTCTCTGAAGCCATACGCCGCCTGGTAGAGCTCGGTCTCTCAAAGACACCGGTTGCCACGCCGCAAGTCCTATCGACCAGCAAGCAAGGCGCTGCCCGTGCTGCTGAGTTGGCGGCGAAGGTAATCGAGAAAAAGATCCCGACCAATACGCCGGCCGAGGAGAAGGCTGCTCGCAAGCGCAAACTGATACAAGGTCCGAGCGTCTTTCGAGACAGTCGCAAAGATCGTCTACGATGACTCGCGGCAGCTTCGCAGCGGCATTTGTCTTGATCGCCGCGATCACTTCTCTTCTCGGATGTCGCTCGGATGGGCAAGCCACAAGCGTCCTCGATCAAGCACCGGTCGATAAGATCTTGCTGACGGGTGATTATCGAAAGATTGCGAATTGCGCTTACGAGCGGCTCGACAAAAGTGCTGGCAACGGCATCAAAAAAGTCGACCTGGATGGATCCTCAAGACTGGCATTGGAATCCGGCGGTGTGCGCTATTGGGAATTGCTGTTCAGGCCTGCAGGGAAGAACGAGACAAGGGTTGACTTCACTGTCGTTCGAACCCTGTGGGGACCTGATAAACTGAGCACGACGAAGGTCATGCCGGAGGTTAGAGCTTGCGCAGCGTGATGAACTGTCGACGGCCCTCCCGCGGTCCCGCGCCGCACAACGGGTAAACTCTACCTATCGCTGCTGAGGGAGGCCAAATTGACCGTTGAATATCTGAAGGTGCTTCTGGCGACCGCAGAGGAAATGTTCACCACGGCCAGCACCCTTCCGGAACGCGCGAGTCGAGAAGAGGCCCTTCAGCTGGTTCGAACCTATGTTTCCAGCATCGCTCTGCTGATAAATGCCATCGAGCTTGGCCCCAAGGCAAGACCGAAGCGCTGAGCTTCGCGCGAAAGATGCTTGCCCTCTCTCTGAAGTTGCGCTTGGATGCCCCTACAGGGTCTGGGGAGGCCTCCAATCATGCGCAATGTGGCAATCGTGGTGCTGTGCGCCGCGCTGGGGGGTTGCGCGCTTCAGCGCGCCCAAATCGCCCAGGATGCGCGCGTGCAGATGGTGGGCCTTTCAAAAGAGCAAGTTCTCGCTTGTATGGGTGTTCCGGCTTCTCGAACTGCCGAGGGACAGACTGAAGTTTGGGCTTATGATTCCGGAAACGGAATGACCGTCACCGACGCTAGCTTCAATCGCTACGGAGGCACTGCCGTGAGCTCGAGCCGCTTTTGTCGGATCAACGTAGTGATGACCCGCGGGGCAGTATCAGCAGTCAATTATGCGGGCCCGACAGGCGGACTTCTCACCGGAGGCGAGCAGTGTGCCTATGCCGTAGATTCTTGCGTGGCCAAACACTAGCTCGGATAGGTATGGGGGCTTAGGTTACCGAAATGAGGCCCGCAATGAGAAACACCTTGATCGGGTGCTGTCTGGGCCTTGCGTTCGCAGGCCTTTATCCTTTTGCAAGAGCCTATTTTGACACTGGAAACGCACTCTACATGACATGTTCCTCTAAAACCGCGTTCGACTTGGGCCACTGTCTAGGGACCATAGTGGCCACTACGATATGATGATGGCGCTAGGCTATCGGTGCGGCTCAGACACAACGAAAAATAAGCAACAGTTGATGGATGTCGTGATCAAATATCTCCGCGATAATCCTGCAAACCGCAACGAACAGGCGGCCGCTTTGAGCTTTGCGGCGTTCATATCTGCATTCAATTGCACTTTTCCTGATGCAGAACAGAAGTGACGCATGCCGTGCGGGGGCATTCGCACCCTCGTGCGGTGGCGGGTTAACCCCGAGACGCAGTAGCTCGCCGCCGTTCCCAGCCCCAAGGGATTGATAATTTGCGCAGCGTCGGCGGCCGCGGAAGCATGCGGGATGCTCGATCGCATCCGCATCATTCCCCACGAGGCCGTTCCGAAGTGCGGCAGCTACGAGGTGCGCTTTCCGGACGGGCGCCCTTCCCGCTTTTACTACTGGGATGACATTCCTGGCCGGCGGCTGCGGCCGGACCTGGTGGACGGCGCCACCGCCAGGCGGGAAGCACAAGCCTTGGCGCGGACAGAGCAGGACAAGCTGAAGTGAGTTGAATCATAGGAACGGTTTCGAGGCGACACGATTGGGCATGCAATTAGTCGCCGGCATTGCCTATGAACGACCAGTTTTTGAAGAATACCCTCATCGGCGAGGAATGGATGGCGCTTCGAAAGATCGCATCCGGAGGAAAGGCCGCCGAAATCCCGCTATCGATTCAGACGAAGCTAGTGATGCTGCGCCTGATCGACAGAGATCATTATGGCCGCCTGACGCTGACGCCGAGAGGGCGCAGGATGATCGAAATACCAGATTAGAACAGCATGAAGCAGATCCCGCCGACGGCGAGCGCCAACGTCAGGACGGACAGCACGTAAGTCCAGGCGAGGCTAGACATCGGCGAACGTTAGAACGTTACTGCTGCGAGAACAGGGCTATGCACAGCAGCACGACCGGTGCCATTCCCACCGCGAAAATGAAGACGTCGTACAGCCATTCCCGCCACATGGAGCTAATGTAAATCAGCTCTGCGACAGATTCCAGACAGAGTATGTCTATTCTAAATCGCGAAAATCACGAGGCCGATCGCAAAAACTGAAAACACCATCGTGGCAATCCCGATTATCTGTATCCAATCGTAATTGGCCATTTGGTCACGGGTGCATGGTATCCAGGATGCCAAATTGATTTACATCAAGGTAAGCCCGACCCAGATTCGGAACGGGATCATTCAGCTTCACGGCATTGAATGGTCTCGCGCCGCACTCGATAGGCGACGATCAGCAAATCGATGGCAGGCCGCATCAAGCTGTTTGCACCGGTCGCACATTGCACGGCAAGTCTACTGCCGGCCAGTTCGCAAAAAATCAGACTTTGGTCAGGGTGGATAAAAAACCCCGCCGGCGATCGGGCTGGCGGGGTTAAGTCCGGTGGGACATTGGTCCTGAGGGACCGGAATGCCGCGGTCAGGCTATACTGGGTTTGATGACCGCTCTATGAACCAAATCACTCGCCGGTCTCGCCGGCAGGGAAAGGGGGCTTCGGCTAGTCCGGCCAAGAGTCCCACCAGACTAACGCTGCTCCCGTCATTGCCACAGGCAGCACAACGAGGAGCATGGCACCCCAGAAAAACGGGTCTTTCAGGACAGCGAAATCGCGGTGCATGGCGAACCTCCACTGCTTGAGGTCACCCCATAAGCTGTGCCACGGCAGTTGTCTTTCAAATGAGCCCGACCCGCATGACCAGGGGAGGGCTGCGAGCCGGGCTCAGTCACCGGAATCGCGCCGGGAAAGGGTCGCCAGCACCGATCCATTGCATGCCCGAAATCGGGTTTTTTCGTCTTCAGGATTTGCAGTTTTAAAGACAACTTCTCGCATAGAAAAAGGCCCCGAGCCGGGTTGGGGTTTCGGGGCCGCATAGGGGGGTGTCCTTGGAGTCGTTAACTCTGCGAGAACGCCCTGCCCATTGAGTGGTTCCCAGAAAAAGCGGCTTGGCATGAGCATTGCTGCGCTATGGGTCACTGGGGATTTTGATGGCCCAGCTTGAGACAGGCGCCGCCGGGACGGCACATTTCGAGCCCGGCGGCGTAGTTTTTTGGGACGGGTCAAAAGAAAGACCCCGACGCTGCCACACGCCGGGGTCTCATTGCGCTGTCTGAGCATCGAAGCTGGTTCATCAGCCACGACGTAGAATTAAGCGCCAACGCAGCGGTCGGTTCCTATTTCTTGTCGTTCAGGAGCCAGTGCCCCAACAGCGCCAACCACGAGCTGGCTCGGAAGCAAGCTCGCGCCAGCAGGATCTGGATCAGGCGCATTCGTGACCGCCCCCTTCGAGAATCTCCTGCAGAGCCTTAACGCGCTTGGCAACATCAAGGAGAGCGAAGTCCAAGAGATTGGCGTCTTCCGCCGGCATCTCGAACTTACTTTTGTCATGCTCGGCGCCAAGCAGGCTTTCCGATGCACGAATTGCAAATTCGACCATATATTTGATCTCGTGCACCGCGTAGTCGATGAGGTCCGATTGTCTGGTCATTGCCGCACCCCCTCGTCGTCGCATTGCTCTTCGAGGTCCTTGCGCGAGCTGAAGCCCCACTTGGTTTGATCTTCGGCTTGGTCGAGACTGCCCAAGCTGCACTCGTTGTCGCCGCCGTCTTCGTCGTGCTCGCTCTCTGCCTCGCGGTCGTCCGTGTTGGTCCCGCCGTAGTGACCCGCCTCGGGGAAGCCCAGAGAGGGCTCCTCGTCGTTGTTATCCTCCAGCTCGCGCGAGACGTAGTCGTCGGTGAGATCGAGAAACCGCAGGAGGCGATCAACCTCGCGCCGGGCCTCCATGCGGAGCTTGCCGATCGCCAGAAACAACTGTTCGGGCGTTACGTCGGTTGGGAAGTAGAGCGAATCCTGAGGCTTCTCAGCGCCAGGCATACGTGTGCTATCATCAGAATCAGCTTGAGCCATCGACTTAACCTCTCTGTGGCTTGAGTTAGAGCCGGGCCAAGTGTTCCAGCACTTGCCTGGCTCGCCAATTTGATATATGTGAAATATGCGAAAGTCAATTAGGCATATGCGAAATGATTGGACGACCTGAGACCCACCCCGTAAAGAAGGTGATCGGCTTTACCGAGGAGATGCTTGCCGACGTAGAGACGTGGCGGGCAAAGCAAAAGCCCGTTCCCAATCTGTCGGAAGCCATCCGCCGGCTTGTCGAACTCGGACTGAAGGCGAAGCGGGCGTGAAAGGGAAAGCATCAGGGGTCAACGCAGGCCAGCGCCAAGTCATGCAGTATCTTCGCGCCGGAAATTGGGTCCTGGTATCTAAGCTGCCTAATCCCGTCGGTGAGCGAGTATTTGACCGCATCCTTCAAAATGGCTGGATCGAGCGGCGCGGCACCGGTCCCCGTTTGGAGATCAAGATCACCCCTGCTGGGTTGGCGGCCTTGCAAGCGCCCGTCTAATTTGCAGAACTGCCGCACAGCCGGCCAAGAAGCCATCCGCCGGGCTGGTGGAGCTGGGGGTTGAATCTCGCCAAGTACAAAGACGTCTCAAGGATCCGCTAGTGCCTCCAGGAGATCGCCGAGCCTTAAGCGAGGGCGCCCCGAGGATTTGGCTTTCTCATCTGGGCTTCCACTTGTCGCTGCCCGCCTGAGTCGATCGAGTTCATCTCTTTGATTAGAGAGCTGTGCCGCTATCTGGACACGAAAAGCTTCATCAAGCCCTAGCCGTGGGTGATGCATGTTCAGCTCCTCACGCTACCGTTGCCAAACGCCCGGAGCATACACCCTGCCTGAACAAGCACAACACAGAGAGACCGCCCGAAGGCGGTCGCTCTAGCCTTTGACTTGGCCTCGAAATGACGTCATGACTTTCCTTGAAATGGGGAACCGACCAAATTTTTTACCGCGAGCGGAGGCCCTTCGTGGGCTGGCCGCACTCGCGGTTCTTGGATTTCACGCGACCAGCACTGGTTATGACCTCATAGCGACTGGCCTTGCACCAGTTGTGGTATTTTTCGTCCTGAGCGGATTCCTCCTGAGCAAATCGCTCGATCACAATCCAGACGTTATCAGGTTCCTTCGCCATCGCGCCTTTCGACTGCTTCCCGCGGCAATTGCCGCAGTCACGCTCTTGACTGGCTTGTATTGGCAGTTCGGCTTTTACCTGTATCTGCCGAACTTTGAGCCTTTCAACCTCGTTCTTAATGCGCTTCTGCTTTGCAGCGATATCAATCCCCCAATGTGGAGCTTGACCGTCGAGGTGGCAGCAATCCCGGTCATTTTGGCTTCGCATCGGTTGTTCCGGGCTCAAGGTTATCTTCCATTGGCTTGTCTAGCGGTAGTGCTCTTTGGCCTATCTTTCTGGGGGGCATACGTTCATGCGCTGGGCTACTTCACCAATCTCGCGCCGCTCTATTCCTTTGTCGTTGGAATGTTGGGCTACTTCTATTCCAGGGCATTGCAGGAACGGTTCATCTCACGCCGGCTCACCCAGATTATCGAACTCGCAGCCCTCGCCCTGATATGTGTCGCAGCCCTTCGGAAGCAAACAGCTTACACGATCCTGGCCGAGACAATTAGTGCGACTGTATTGCTGGTCCTGGTTGCTTCTACGACCCGAAGAACGGTGCTGGGAGCTTTGCTCGATACCGAAATCATCAAGTTCTTCGGTCGCATATCCTACAGCTTCTTCCTCCTGCATATGATTGGCGTGGGTTTGGCGGTCCGTATGTTGCCGGTGCTGCCGTCTCTTCTATATGTGATACTCGTCTTTGCGATTGCTGTTGTGGTGACGACGCCGATAGCATGGCTCTTCTGGCGCTACATCGAAGTGCCGTTCATCCGCTTCGGGAAAGAATGGTTGCCGTCCACGCGCCGCGCGGCGCCAGCGGAATAACTAGTTATCAGCGCAACACAGAGAGACCGCCTCGGGGCGGGTCTTTGCTGTGTACATCGCGTTGCCTTTGGGCGCCCGCTGGGGTTTCCCTGCTGCATAGGCGCGAGCTTCGTCCTGCTGTGCCGGCGTCAGACGCGTGACCGCGGACTCGAGCGCAGTCAATCTGTTCTGGCCATGCCTGGCAGCAAAGCCGCCCATGCTGCGGTCGAGGGCTTGCATGGCAGCAGGATCAAACGTCGGGCCTTCCGATCCCTGCTGCTCTGCTGGCTCCTCAGCGGTGAAGCCCCATTTTTGATCGTTGTACTTCGAAATCTCGGCCTCGAGGCGCTGTACCTCGCGGTCGTATTTTTCGCGACGCTCCCGCTCACGACGAATGGCCGCGATCGGAATGCGGGAACGCTCTCCATCACCCTCAGGAGTTGGCCGCGCGGTTACATCCGCCGTCGCGTCGTCCCTTGAGGAGAGGATTTCATCAATCGGCGTCGCTGATGAGGCGGTCTGTGCAGCCGCGTCCGACGCTAGGTCGCGGGTGTTGCAGATGTGCTCGCGAATTGTCGGGATTTGGCAGAGAATGTCCTCGACCTTCATCGTGGGAACCTCCAGTACCGGATGCCATCGGCGCTGGTGCCGCAGATGTCGCGGCGCGGCGCAGGAAGCTCGCTGCCGAAGACGATGACGGCGAGTTTCCAAGCTTCAGCTTGCGTAAGTTGGCGAGTGGGGATATCCGCCACGATGTGGCTCGCGGGGGCCACACACTTGGAAGCGTGTCACTCACCATGAAGGAGGCGGCATCGCTCAGGATCAAGCGTTGCAATGAGAAGCGGCTGGAGCCTACCACCATCCGCAACTATGAGGAGCACGTAGATCTGCATATCGTGCCGTTCATTGGCGCCAAAAAGGCCTCGGAAATGACGGTGCCGGCCGCAAATGCGTTTGCGGACCAACTCCGAGAGGCCGGACGATCGCCGGATATGATCGCAAGGGTGGTTCAGTCGGTTGGCAGCATCTTCAAGGAATTGCGGCGCCGCGGCCTCTCTAACACCGCCCCCACCGCCGGGCGAGCGTACCCCCTACCCGGGCGTATCTGAATTTCATCCCAGTCAGCCCCGGTTTATGTGACCAAAAAATTCTTCAGAAAAACATCCCGAAAGGAGATCCAGTTCGGAAATTGTTCTGCCTTGAGGAACATTGTGCGCTGCGTTGTTGGGAACACCCAGCGCTCTGATCGATTGAATCTTCCGAAGTCAGCGGAGGAACTTCAGTCATGACATGGAAACTTGCTCTTATGTTACTCGCGTCCGCGGCTATGCTTTTGAGCACACCCGCATCAGCGCGGTACCACCGACACGGCTACTACCACAGCCACCACTACCACGGTCACCACTACTCCTTCCGCGCTGGACAGCGCTATTATTCAAGCCCTACCGCGCCGGGAGGTGGCATGCTCACTCCATCGGCGGCATGGAACCATTGATGTAGCCTTGCAGTCTGCACTCCGGAAGCGGACCTCACCCTCGGTCTGCCCTGCCTGATGGCACCAAAAGAAAAGCGCCGCCCCCTTGGAGGAAGGAGCGGCGGCTTCAGGATTAGGGAGCTTAATGAAGAAACGCTGCTACATGAGGATATGAGCAACGTCATCGATGCTATCGACAAATTACCAGCCGGTCTGTACGGGACCGTGCATAGGCCTTAAAACGAGAAGAGGACGGAGGCCGCATCACGCTGGCTGGTCCGTCCTCCCCTTTCTCGTCGCCCACGTAAAACGTGGTGACAGCTACATTATATCACGAAGCGATCCTGATCTGAATTCGGGCGGCAAGAGATGTCAGCTTCACAGCTTTGACTCTTTGAGCGCGGCTGCTGGATAACCCCATGTCCGTGGCTTCCCGTTGGCATCATGCCACTGGCACCAGATGATGCCGTCCTTAGCGGCCACACTCGCGACCGTCATGTGTAAGCCGCCTGACTTCAGTATTACGACATCTCCGATTTCAAAGCTCATGTGGCCCTCTCGGAGATAAGTGTCGGGACGCACGGCGGAATGAAGGCGTATTGCCTTGGTTGAGGAAGGCGAGAACCTTGTCGAGCTTCACGCCGTTTAGGATGGCCCGCCCCGCCTTTCCATCTGTCAGCCTGTATTGGTCTCCGGACTTGGACAGGTGCATGCCGTTGGCTTTGGCCCTTCTGCGGGCGCTGCCTTCACAGGTAACGTCGAACACAATGCGGTCGCGCAATGAAGGAGGGTACGCAACGCAACCGGGGACAACTATCACTCATTAACCCTTCGTTAATGATTTGGGCGAAGGCTGGTCGATATTTGATTCGTCCAAACAGTTGAGGCGCATATGCGTAGCATCTGGTTATTGACGGTATCGGAAGTGATTCTCTTCGTTGCGGCAGCTGCCTGCGTGACAGGCGCGTTCGTTCTGATAGCGGGTAGCTGACAAAAAGGCTCTGCACATGCCGGGCGACGAGGCGTGGGGATTGATCGAAATCGTGATCTTCCTTGCAAGTGCAATCTGCATCGTCACCGCAGCTGCGCTGGCCGTACCCGGTTGATCTCTTACCGCTCAGTGACTCAGAGCGGCCCGTGGATTCGTTTTGGCTGGTGGCAGGTACCCACCTTGCCCGCACGCAAACGCCTCTCGGTGACTCTCCAAAGCCCGCTGGGAGCAATTATTCCCGACAGAGTATGAACTGGTTCACACTTGGCGCGCCGATTCTCACCCAATAAGGGGGTGGGACACATCGTCATGACCAAACCTGTGGTGCAGATGCCGTGGTGGCTCACGGTTGACGTTTCGATCATCGTCATAGCGGCGATCTTGATCGGCATCGGCTTCTGGATTGGCGTGTACTAGACCCGCGAGGTTTCAATGACGGGAAACGATTGGTTGACGTTTAACTGGGGCATTTGCACGTTGGTATTGCTCAGCGGCTTTCTTTTCATCGCATTCGTCGATTAGTGACCGCCGCATCAGCTTCTTCCGGTAAGGGCGTGCCGAGTCTGCAACGCAGAGCCACGAGATATGAAGGGAAAGACCCAAGGAAAGGGCTTCGGTTACGTAATGGCCGTACCAATGGCCGTGCTGCTCTTTGTGGCGGCGATGGCCGTCTACGACTACCGGCATGATCCGTTCGGGAATGCTCGGTTTCAAGGCATAAACGCGACACCAGCGACATACTTCGCCGAACCTTCTGAACCCTTCTGTTTGATGGAGGGTGTTTGGCATGATTGGGAGGATGACGAAACGATTACGCTTGGCTGTCTTGCGGTTAAGAGGAGGATTCGCGAAGGCAGTTACAGCTCTGCGACGGGACCTCGAGCGATCGCGAATTACTCGATAAGCGGCACCTATGACATCGACTCTGACGGCTCGATGCGAGTTATCGGCAAAGACTGGCACGGGAAGGGTGTCAAATTCTCCGTACCGATCTATGTCGATGACGCGGAATATCCCACGCAGATGATCATGGTCGATAAAAAGGGGGAGAAAAGTCTCTACATTTGGAAGAGAAACGAATAGCTCAGGTGGGGGATTCTTCCACCTGCAGAAATTTTGAACCGATCCGGCGTCTGTTCGTATAGCGGACGGTGTGCTGAATGTTCTTGGCCTGCGCTGCTTCCATTGCCTGGCGGAGCTATTGCAGCCGAGGCCTCGTATATCGAACAGTCACTGACTCCAAATTTTCGCCGTCGAAAACCTCCCAACCCGGCTCAAGAGAAATCCACGTACCCGGACTGCCGCGCCGTGCAACCCTGACGCCGTCGACCTCCACGAAGAGGTCTCTACCCTCGCCAACCACCTTGATGTCCCTCTCCTCAAGCCCTTTCGTCATCGCGGAACCCTCCGTTGGGGACTTTGGCGAAGGAGCAATTAGCACCACGAGCGTGATACGAGGACGCGCCCCCTCGTTGATCCAGATCAACGGTAGAGTGTCCGCACCGGCGGTCGATGAAGGGATCAGTCCGGGCGGAACGATCGCCTCCCGGTGTATTTCTTACGCCAGCCTGACTGCATCAATCCAACAGTCTGCCGACATCGCCTGAATGGCTGCTGCGCAATAAACCAGGATGCCGGTCGGACCGCCGTTAGAAAATTTAGCAGGACGTGATTTTCTGGCCGCTTCCCCTAATTCCGCGGCCAATCAGTGCCCAGTAAGCTGCACGCCTCACGCTGCAGCAGCACTACTCATCAGTAGGTCGCCGATATGACTTTTGATAACTGCTGCGTTCCGCTCGCCTTTTGAAGCGAGCCGCAAAATGTGTTGAGCTAAGTCTACAGCCGATACTTGATTTTGTCGGTAGAACGCCTCGCTGGCGAGCGTTTCGTCCAGAACTGCTCGCAGCATCGCTACCGTGTTCACATCGTAATGCATGTCGTCAAAACACCGATGATCTGAGGGATTTCCGCCGCGCGGCATAATCTCCTGCGCTAGGGTCGCGTCGGAGGACCTTAGGAGAGAACTGTTGCGTAGCTGTGACGCGGTTTTGCGTGGTTTTGCGGCTGCCCGCCTATTTGTTGCGACATTCGAAAGCCATGCTATCTTCGGCAGTTTGAGTGCGGGGCAAGTAGACAATGACCAAGCTTGAATCTTCTCGATGGACTGAGGCAGAGGAAGCGCGGCTTCGTCTCTTGGCCACAAGGGTCCCAATGAATCGCCTAATTCGGGAACTTGGTCGCTCACGCGGTGCGATAAGTGCTAAGGCCTTTTCGCTGCGCCTGTCTTTGGACCCGCGAAGAAATCCCGACGCAAGCCGCCGACAAACGAAACGTGCTTTCCGATTGTGAAAATGCCAAAGAAGTTGGTCAGCCGAGACGACTTGCAGGAAATGGTGATTTCGGCCATTCGGCAACGGCCTGGGTGCGAAGGCGTTCTAGAAATCTCGGTGAGTTCCGTCAATATCGTCGGCGGCGAGTCTACTTGGCGAGCGTCCATAATCGACAATGGCACGGCTTCCTTAGAAACCGCCTACCACGCTGCTGCCAGAATTACGGAAGAATACACGCGAGAGTATCAGTTGGCGGACTCATTGGTCAAAACCCAGGTCGACGATGAAGAAGGACGACGTGACCTGCCCTAAGTGTCGAGCCGGATTGCGTCGGTTAGAGCTTTCAGTCGTGACCGGAGAAAACGGTTCGTACTCGTGTCCTGTCTGTAATACGACCCTTGAGGCGTTCGACGGCACGCGGCTTGTCGCATTCAGGCTCACGGTTCAGCCGAAGAAGAATGCCCTCGGATTTGAGCCTAGTCGTTCTTCAAGATCGATTTGACCTTGTCCGCCGGCCACGGTCGTCCAGCTGTGGTGTGGCGAATTGATCACAGCGCGACAAAAAGCGAGATGCGACACCCACCTGTCATTTTCAGGTGTTCGCCTTGGATTACCTCACTTCTCAGAACATGGAATTACGGACAGGAGATCCACTATGAAGACGGCTCGAACTCTAATGCTAGGCACGGCGGCCGGCCTGATGACCATCGGCGGCGTGCAGGCTGCCGATCTCCCGGTCAAGGCCAAGCCGATCGAGTATGTGAAGGTCTGCTCGCTCTATGGTGCCGGATTCTGGTACATCCCGGGCACCGACACCTGCATGAAGATCGGTGGTTACTTGCGCGTTGACACCACGTTCAACGGCAGCATTCACGGCCAGCCGGCCTGGAGCGGCGACCTCGGTCAGCGCAATCGCTACATGGACTACTTCGCGTCCCGCTCGCGTATGGCGCTGTCGGTCGATACCCGCACCGCGACCGAGTACGGCGTGGTCCGCACCTTCGCTCAGGCCGACTTCCAATTCTCAACGCAGGGCAGCAACACGACCAACCCGGCCAATTTCACGGGATCGCCGTCTACCGGCACAAACACCAGCCTGCTCAACAACGTCGGCGAAGGCTATGTGGCGATCGAATACGTGTTCATCCAGTTCGCCGGCTTCACCTTCGGCAAGTCTGCGTCGGCCTATGCCACGCCCTGGCAGGGCTTCCCGGGCAACATTTCCTCGTTCCTCATGGGTGGCCAGAACACCGATACCGGCGTCAACCAGATCCAATACACGGCGCAGTTCGGCAACGGCGTGTCGGCATCGATCGGACTTGACGATCCCGTCGTCTGGGACCGCACCAACGTCTTCAATCTGGCGTTGCCGCTGAATGCCGTGTTGACCTCCGGCAACGCTTATGGCGGCGTCCATGCTCCCGACGTCGTCGGCAATATCCGCATCGACCAGGCCTGGGGTCTGTTCCAGCTCTCGGGGGCCGCCCATGAGGTGAGCGGATCCTACAACATCCTGAACGCCATTTCCGCTCCGGCTGGTGTCCAGGGTATTGCGGCGGCAGCTCCGAACAATCTGTCGGAAATCTCCGGTCACCCCGACACCAAGTGGGGCGGAGCCGTGATGGCCGCCCTGCAGATCAAGAACATTCCGACCGGTGCCGGCGATGACATCAAGATGGATGCGAGCTGGGCCAAGGGCGCGACCAAATACGTGATCGCCACTTCGTCGGCGTCGCCGAGCTTTGCGATGTTCGGCGGAACCAGCGCTGCCGGCGCCTATCAGAGCATCGGCTTCGGTGCGACCACTGACGCGGTCTGGCTGCCGGTTGCCAATGGTGGCGACGGATCGCTGCATCTGACCGAAGCGTGGGGCTTCCGCGGCGCCTTCAACCACAACTGGGATCCGTACTGGTCGACCAGTCTCTACGGAAGCTATTCGCAGGTGAAGTACGACGATACCGCGAGGGCTTCCATGTGCGCCAACTACGCGACGCCCGGCAAGGCGGTCAGCGCGGACTTTGTTTGCAACCCGAACTACAACGTCTCGCAGCTCGGTGTCGTCACCCGCTGGACCCCGGTCAAGAACCTGACGTTCTCCGCCGAAGTGCAGTGGTTCCACCTCGACCAGAAATTCCAAGGCACTGCCCTCCTCACACCTTCGGCGCCGAAGCCTACCGCGCGCTATGAGTTCAAGGATCAGGACACGGTGCATCTGCAGGTCCGCGCGCAGCGCAACTTCTGATTCTGATAGGCTTGGCAGAGAAGCCCCGGCGGGAAAACCGTCGGGGCTTTCGCTATGTGAAGATAGCCAGCACTCGCCGATTCTGGGCTACGTCGTCCGGGCCGTCGAATGCGGGCACGCTGAGGAATGGCAAGATGCGCGAATCCGTTCACGCGGAGCCATCATCGCCAAAATGGCGAAGGGTTGGTGGAACGCCGATAGAGAAGACCCCGCCGGGGGTCATCCGACGGGGCCGGAGGCTCATGGGGAAAGACGAAGTTCTGGGGGAACTATCGTCCCTCTCAGGGTGGCAGCGACGCGTGACGTGCCAATGACGGCAGCCTAGCGAAAGCGTGATGAAGCTAGGGCAAAAACGTTTGTCTGGCGTGAACCGATTCACATCCGGATTAAAGGAATTGATTAGGCTGCGACCGCTGGGAATCGGAGATTTCCATGACGATCAAAAATACTGCGTTCTATGTTTTCAGCTTCGGAATGTTGGTTGCGTGCTTGGCCTTTTCCAACGGCGGCGGCGCGCAATTCTTTACGCTGTCCCACCTACTTCACAAAATTGAGTCAAAACACTGAAACAGTGAAGCATCCCAATTTTCGCTCTCTTGGCGGATCACCGCTCCTCCGCAGAACGATGATCTTGCTGGGTTTTTCAGTCGCATCCTGAAAACCTACGGTCAGAACCCACGGTCGGGCGCAATTTATGCAATGTAGCGTTCCCCCTGCCCGCTTCCGCTGAACCACGAAGAGCTGACGTCAGTTGTCAAAACACCGACGTCCGCTAGACGAAATAGCTTCGCCGCCTGGTCTGCATACTCAGGTTTGTAGTCGGAACGTCGGCAGGGCTCGTCGACGGTTACCGATCTAGGAACGGGCGAATCACCTGCTCGACCAAAGCTTATCGGGACCACACCTTGACCCTGAGCCCAGCCCACCCAAGCTTCAATAGTGCTTCAAACCCCCTTCAAATGGCCTTCAAAGGTTTAGGCTGGTGACGAGCCCGGCATGGTTGACGACCGGCCGGAAACGGGAGACAAAAAGTACCCCCCCCGCAAGGCAGCTCTCTGAATTTAAGGAGAACTGCGCCATGCGTGAGCCGAAGCTCGAAGTCAGCCTTTGGGGATTCAAGATCAATGCGGTCGGGCCATTGGCGGTTTGTGCTGCCGTCTTGATCTTTCTTGCGGCGCTGGCGGCTTGGCGCTTGTGATGCGGTATGCAGGATTAAACCCGATAGGTGTGTGCCTGTCGCACATTCAACCAAGCCAACGCGACGTGAGATGGCTGACGATTTTCCCCCGCACATGAGTGCGATGATTTCCATGATGGCAGCCGCGCAAAGCGATGAGAACGCGCGGATCAGCGGTCTCGTGCGCCGAAACCCGACTTTGCAGCGCGCCCTTCAGAAATTTAGCTTTCCGAAGGTCGCACGGCTGTTGGCAGGGTTGACTACCTTACCGGAAAACCAGGCAGCTGATCTCAGGCTGACAGCAATGATTCACATGGCGGCTCTGTTCTGCGCAGGCGACCAAGAGCCCCCTCTTGCGCAACTTCGCCGCTGGCTGAATGAAATCATCCTGAAAGATCCTGTCGCGCAGTACGAGGATCCCGTTGAGGACGTGTTCATTTCGAACGTTGTAACGTGGTTCGGTAACGTGCGGCTTTTCGACGGAGGCTGGCCCGATAACGACTATGCACTTCAGGCATTTTTGACGTGCATCGTTCAGCTTCACAAGGAACCGTGGATGGCTACCGTCGGCCGCTCGGTTGCAGCCCTCCTCAAGATGAGTGAAGCCATCGCAGAGCGCGCTTCATTGCCACGCTTTACGCTGGCCGACACGGTGCCACGCCAACCGCTGCGCGTGGCGCAAAATACCGTGTACCCCACGGCTGATCATGTGACTTTCACGCCCAAGGAACTCGAAGCGATGGGCATCGCTCGGAGGGACTTGGCTCCGTTCGAATTCGTCCCTGAATTTCGTGAAGCGCTTGCCAAGGAAACAATTGGGCATACGGCGCTAGAACGTCACCCCATTGTCTTCAGCGAAGGGCGCATTCTCCTCGTGCTTCCAACCGCGGTGAGCGCAGCAGCGCGCCGCTTCGTCATGGAAAGCGCGGTTGCCGCCGGAAAACTGCCGCTGCTTCAGGAACTGCTGGCCAAATGTCAATTCGATGAAATCCGCCACCTTGGATTGGGCCGTTGGGGAATTCACGATCTTGAACCGGAGGAAATGCCAACTCAGCATGAGATTATTGGCGAGTTCGATGAGGGTGCCTACGCGCATGTAGTGTTCCTTCCGGATTCGCTGGAAGCTACGCTGAAGGATGGCCTGCAAAGCCTCGAAGAGATACCCGATGCGTTTATCGCCACCGTAGAAAAGACCGCGGCGGAAATTGCGGCGCGTCCTGGTTACCAGCGCGGCATGACTGCTTTCGTGCATGGTGGAAATGGCCGCGGGTTCGCGCTGGGTTTTCACGAAGAGCCGCCGCCCCGATGGCAGAGGCTCATCCTTGGAGCGGCCGATTTTATGCGGCTCGCGTGGGATACAGAGATGAACGCATTGCGTGCGTGGAAACTCCTTGAGCAGGAGGATGAGCTTCACAAGCGCAACATCGAATTTATGAACCCCAATGGATTCGTGAACCTCTACGGCTATGCGGAGCTGGAAGACTATGAACTTGTGCCAAACGCGATGGCGCAGGGAATGCTCGTGCTTCAGACCAACTCTCTCACACCCGTCCGGCAGCGCCTGCGGACGTCCATCAACAATCACGCGGCGGTGGTGAAGCCCGCGCGAGCCTTTCTTTCAGTGCAGCGGCAAACGACGGGCAGCTATTTCAAGAAGGTTGGCCTCCTGCCCATATATATTAGCGCCGGTCATGCGGCGTCCGGCGCCCTGCTCGGATGCGTCGAGACCGCCTCGCGTCCTTGGTGGGTCCGCTGCAATGAACGCCCGGGGAATGAGCACGCAAGAAACGTCGTGTACCAAGTATGGAATTTGGTCCAAAACTGGCTCGTGCGGGTTGCGCCATTGCTTGAAGCGAAACTGACGACACTACCTGTGGGACCAATTACGGCAAAATTACTTTTTCCGGAGATCGAGGCGTTCATCGCGCGACGAGGTGAGAGTCCTGCGCCAAGCGTCGGCCCCACCGTGGCGATCGAGGAAGGTCAAATCAATATCACGTGCTCGCCCGCTTACCTTCGTTCCTTCGCCAACCCCAAGAACATTGGCGACCGCATGATGGTGACCGCACTTTTGCGCGCTGGCCATCTCTTGGCCGGTGCGCCGCACGACGATAACGCGATCGATGAATTGACCTTGCAGATTATCAGCAACGACGAGGCCAGGTTCTTCCACGCTATTCCTGCAAATACAGCCAGGGAGCGCCTCTATGCGACGCTAACTCAAGCAAATCCGCGCCTAGTTCAACCAGAAGACCGAGGAGCAGGATGGCTTGATCTCGCCCGGTAAGCGGGCTGGGATAAACCGGCCGGCTCGGTGCCTGACGATCAAGCCCGCGGTCTCCTTAACAACGCGGCTAACATTATATGGGAACGGGTAAAGGCGCGGCTCCTCACGCTCGATCGCCAAAGCGTCGTCGAGCGTGCTATCGGCAATGACTATGCAATCTACCGCGACCGGGCGACATGGCAGCTGACTGCTGCTGCCCTCCTGTCGCTTTATGAAGATCAGGCCGACGTCATTGCTGGCGCCAACCAGCGAGAGGGCCAGCGGGGATTGGCTGCGCTTGCCAGCCGCGTTATTGCCGAGATGGCAGTTTGCGTATCGCCGGTTGGCAGCGGCAGCCAATGCAGCACGGCAGACCTAGACTATTTGGTCGCCAATGTTTCGATACTGCTTGAATGCTCCAGCCAGAGCGATGCGATCCACTATCGCCTGTCGTCGCGGCCGTTAGTCATCGAACCGAATGGCACATTCACGTTCGATACGACCTTCCATCAAGCTTTGCACGCCCCTTATATGCATAGTCATGGTGAGCGGGGATTCCGAGCTGCGGCAGCAAGCTATGGTGATGCCTTCAATAATAGCGACAGCGAAGTAAAAGCGCTGGACCCGAAATACGAAACCGCGTTCCTCGATGAATTCGGCCTTTCGCCGCGACAGCTCATGGAGTTCACTTTCCGCATGGCCGATATCGCGGTAGGTGCACGGCGAGAAACATTCGTGCTTTTCCGAAGCGAGGTCGAGGAGCATCTCAAGCAGCTTGGCGTCGCTGGGCCAAGCCTAGCCTCCGAGGTCTTGACTTTGAAGCCGCGAGCCCGATGGGACGATCCAAAGCCCAAAAATGCCAAGCCAAGAGACTGGTATCCTTGGCGGTTCAATCGGCGTCTATCGTTGATGCGACGCGCACTCGTGCAGCTCGAAGACGCGACCGACCCACGCGTCTTGATCGCCCCTGCCCTGCTTGATCGCTCCGTTGAGTACCTCATCGCCGGCAGTTACGCCGGCCGGCTACCCGTGGAGCTATTCGCGAGCACCACCATGAGGGCATGGATCGGCTCGGCCGTCGACAAAGAGGGCCACGAGTTCAATCATGACGTCGCGGCACGGTTCAAAGAATTGGGATTCGAAGCACGACCGGATGTAAAGCTGACCGAACTTGGCGGCACGCCAGCAATGGGAGACGTGGACGTGCTCGCTTGGAAGCCAGGCACTGGAATTGTCTTCGCGACAGAATGCAAACGGCTCCTGTTTGCACGCACCGTCGCTGAGATCGGCGAGCGGCTACAGGAATACACTGTTGTTGCCGCGCCGGGCGAGGACCGCACGCCAATTCAAAAGCATGTTGACCGTATCTCGTTTCTTCGTACCGCTTGCCCTGCCCTTTCGAGAATAACTGGGATCCCAGCCGATAAGATCGTGCTCCGCTCAGCTCTGGTGACCGACTATCTCGTGCCCATGCAATTCTTGAAAGACGCGGGCAAGCTCGTTGACGTAATTGTCGACATTTCACTGCTGGATACGGCCATTTAGCCACCAGCCAAACGGGGCACTCTTTGAAGCCTGCTCGGAAGGCACAAATGTGCTACTATAGGTCGAATGCATTTCGTGATGATTCCTTGCTACTGATAGGAACTTCTTGCCAAAAACCGCGCTAAAATCTGCCGCCATCACGCGAGCAGCCTTTGATTATCAAGACCTCATCGGCATTGAGGCACTGATCAATTTCTATCGCGATCCGAAGCGATACCAATGGGTCGAATTGGAATCTGAGGACCGCGCTGCGGGCTATCTGGATGACGTCGTTGCATTGCGGACTGACGGGAGCTTCGAATACACCCAAGTCAAGTTTACGGTTGACCCTGACCGTTATCCACTCGATTGGGATTGGCTGCTTGAACGCAAGGCGCACGGTACTTCGCGCCTGAAAAAATGGGCGGAGTCGGTCTCAAACCTAAAGAAATCAGGAGGCCTCGGTCGTGCCGAACTTAGAACCAATCGGCGGCCAGACCTCGAACTCACCCAAGCTCTTAAAGGCGAATTGATTAAGGTCAGCAAACTGTCCCCTGATCGGCTTGCAGCAATTGAAGCTGAGTTGGGCGGGGCACGCGAAGCACAAGCATTCTTCAAGGTGTTCCGCTTCAAACATTCCGAGGCTGCCGACGTCGAAGGTTTGGAGCAGCGTTTGAAGGGGGCCGTTGTTCCGACCGACACGACCAGCGATGGCTGGTTGTTCCTTCGGCAACAGGTGCGGAGATGGGCTACCGAGAAGAAGCAGCCGGAACCCGACGGCAAAATTCGCCACGACCATCTCGTCCAGATCATTTCCAAGAAGCGCCCACGGCCGATACCGCAAAACTTCCTTGTGCCGGATGTTTACGCGGTACCAAGCCTCGACTTTCACGAGCGTTTTCTCAAGCGTGTCACAACAGGAAGATCATCCGTTTCCATTCTCTGGGGTACGCCAGGGCGCGGTAAAAGCACCTATCTCAGCTTCCTCATTGGAGAACTGACCAAGAAGAAATTGCCCTACATTCGTCACCACTATTTTCTTTCGCTCGACGACACCACAACGGACCGCATCTCGTTTCCTGACATTGCCGCCTCGATGATGGACCAAATGCTTGCGCGGTACCCGGAAGCGGTCAAGAACCGCGGCTTGGAGGAGTCGCCCAATACTCTTCGTAATTGGCTCGAAGCATGTGGGGAATTCTTCGCAACCCAGGGCAAGAAATTCTACGTCGTGATCGATGGTCTGGATCATGTTTGGCACGAACGGATGAACATCGAGCAGATGGATCACTTGTTCAACTATTTGCTGCCTTGCCCCAAGAATGTTGTGCTGATCGTGGGAACCCAGCGCGTCGCAGACCTTCAGCTTCCGGCAAAGCTTCTGACCAGAGCTAGCGCTTCGTCATGGATCGAGATTCCGCCGATGGACGAGCGCGCAGTTAGCGACTGGATAAGAGGTCAAGATAAGGCCAAGCGATTGCGGCTTCCCGACTACGCCCGTAGAAGGGATCGGCGCGGTGAGACCTTGGACGAAGTGGCCCTCGCGTTTTTCAAGATATCGCGTGGACATCCGCTTCACCTGATCTACTCCTTTGAAACCCTCGTTCGCAGAGGAACGATCGTTACTTCCGATGAAGTTAAGATACTGCCCCGCTGCCCGGATGGAGATATTCGAAAGTACTACAAGAGCCTTTGGCAGCGGCTCAAGCCCCAAGGCAAGCAAGTGCTACATCTCGTTGCTGGCGGGGAATTCCGATGGCCGGCTGACGGTCTAAGACGCTGTGCTGGGAGCCTCGATGAAGTCGATCATCTGCTTGAACACCGTCGAACCGGTGTTATGCCATTCCATGGAAGCATCGTAGCTTACGCGCGTGAACAGGCTGATCATGAAAGCACCTATCGCGCGTTGCTGCCAACAGTCGTCAGGTGGCTAGAACGCGAAGCTCCGCCATTTTGGCGCTGGGGGTGGCTGTGGATTGCGAAGGCCCGGCTAGGCAAGGATTCCGATCTCCTGACCAGAACGACGCGAGCCTGGGTAATCGACTCCCTTGGCCACGGATGGCCCGATAGCCAAATCATCACCATCCTCCGTGAGGCCGAAATAGTTGCTTTTTCCAAAGGCGACTATTGCCGTTGTATTGAAACTCGCAGTCTCAAAATTCGCCTACAGAATGGCCCGCAATTTCAGATGCATCGATATCCCGACCTGATCGAAGCAGCCCTTCGCTCCTCAGAGAACCGTCAGCAGCTCCTGAATATGGCCGACGAGATTGGTTCGCTGCCGGATGCCCAGATTGTTAGCTTACTGCGGTCGCTTCCCGATGACTTGTCGGAAGAAATCGGCGGCGAATGCGAAGCCGAGTTGCGACGGCGCGTGAATCTGTGGCTCGTACTGCGCAACAGGCGCAGCGACGAGTTTCGAACGCTGGTGCGGCATGCATTCGAAGCCATCACACGCATGCCCGGCATGAGCGTGAAGGGCATACTTGCCTTCGTCGAAGGCTTTGCGGATAGCGATTCCGTTTTCCATTCGCTCCTTGATTCCTTGATGCACGGATTGCGGCTTGACGAACTGGCAGAGCTGTTTGGGCTCCTCAAAACCGAACGGCACAAGGCTTGGCGAAGATGGACGGAAGACGCACTTGTGCGTGCGTTCTGCGTTGCGGGTGCGGATCTCCGCGCACAGGTCGATATGCGGCCCGAACGCGCGTCACCGCTCATGGGCTGCTATCTGGTTTTTCAGGGGAAACCGTGCCCGCTGCTCAATTTTGATTTCGATCCAGCCTTCTTACAGCGCGAACGGCACGAATACGGCCCCAATCCCGGCCTGCAGAAGTTTTTTCACGGTCTCTTCTTCTCAACGCTAGCGACATGCAAGATCGCAGAGGGCGAGTTTTCGTTCGTACTTCCAGGTACAGACGAAACACGAATGGGTTGGATGACATCGGCCGTCGATCTGCTTCGTGATTTGGCACGGGATATTAGCGATGGCGGTCTGGAGCCTAGTTTTTCGATCGCATTCGAACGGGCGCAAGCGCTTGCACCGGTGGCGGGCCGCCGTACGACGGAAGCAGACTCCGCGCAATACTGGTCGTTCAAGTTCGCACTTCGGCAAATCGCGCTCGATTTGCACCTGATTGCATCCACGCCTGGCGAACTCATACCTGCGTCCCAATTCGGGGCTGCTCGAAAGACACGGCATTGGCAAGATGAGGCGTGGCTTAGCGACAATTTGGAGAATCGCTTCGCTTTGGTGGAGAAGCCCGGCGCACAGATGCTTTTGGATAGCCTCGACAAGAAGGAAAGTGAATCGGTAACAGCCTTCAACGAACGCGCCGAACGTTGGATCGAACTTGCCCTCTTCACGCTGCTGTATGAGCTTCCTAACGCCGACCGATACGTCAGGCGCGCGGCTGATTGTCTAATCGGCTACGGGTATCATAAGGACGTCTATATCTATGATGTTCTAGGATCAATTGAACTGCTTCAGCAAGCGGGCTCTCCAAAAGCGCTCGCCTTGCTAAAGAAGGTCGCTCCCGTGGTCGATCAGATCATGGATATGACCGACGGCGACGAGGTTCGTGGCTCGCGCTCAAAGTTGATTGAGTTGGTTGCGGCGATGTGCCCCCAGAAGCTACCGGATTGCTATGCGCATCATCTGCGCTTGGACCGACTTGCGCTCGCTGAAGAGACGCTAGAGGCTCACTGCAAGCTGCTCCGTTTCGAGAACGAAGTCGAGAACGCACTTGCACGCACCTTTCTTGAACGACGCGACGTTCTCATGCTCTCTGATCTCAGCACTATCGGGGCGCCGGCCGCACAAGCAGCATTCGAGGCGCAAAAGCGCTTTCTTGGTGGCATCGGCGCCAGTCGGGAGTTCGAGTACGGAAATAGCCCCGATGATTTCGCGCGTAAGGGTACGCCGCCCGATATTCGGAAGTACAAGCCCGCTCAATTTGAGGAGCTTGTTCGGCGTGTTGATACCCTTAATCTTGGCTATGAACACCGTGATAAGGCGCTCGTCGATTGGATAGAATACTGGAAGCAGCAAAGAAAGGGACGCGAAGCATTAAAGGCGGTGGAGGCATTTTTTCGCGACAGCGAGAGAACTTATTCGGCGGAACGCATCCTCGACGCTGCCTTTCTTGTGAGCCTTGCGGTCCAGGGGAAGAGAGATGCATACAAGTGGCTCGTTAAGGCACATAGCGTGCGACGCGGCTGGCAGAGTTACTGGACGTCCAGCGAAGAGGTAATACGCAGACTCGAACTGGCCGCCAAATACTACAAGGATCGCTGGAAAGACTTTATCCGGGATACCGCAAGGCCCGAAGCGTTCTGGGAAAAGCGCGACTATGGATTTAGCATCGGCCTAAGATATCTGGTCCGTTTTCTCATCTTGGTGGGCCAGACAGAACTTGCCGCAAAGTACACGGCGACGCTTGTGACGCTCTTGCTGGAGGAGACGGCGGATCAACCGTTGGCGGGGATCCCATGGCTTCGGTAACGTCTTCAATCGATACGACATTACGCATCTTTCTGGAGCGGCTGAACTGGCCGGTCCGCATGGTGCGCATGGTTACCGCGCGGGAGTATGCGCAACTACTCTCTTCTCCCGAACATGGGAAACGCGCTGCAAAAGTCTTTCTCGAGTGGCTCACAAGAAGGGACTTCGAAAGCCAAGTAGCCACCGGCCTAGCGGTACTTCTCTGCGCGGACACGCGGTCCTTGCCGTCGTTCGAGAGCGTTCGCGATGCGATACGTCAACCTTCGATCATCGCAGACATGTTGCTGCAGCACATTTATGGATTCGGAAACAGGAAGGGCGGCTGGCGCACGGCACACTCAGGCGTAGCCCCCGAAAACTTTGTTCCTGAAAAATACTTCGAAGATCACAAGACCGCACATGTACCGATGATTTTTCGCAATCAGGTCGAGCGATTGGAGGCTGAATTCTGGTTTCCGTTCGCAAGACAATGGGCGTTTGAGTGGCGGCGATTGATGGATCGTAGTGGGACACCTTACTCCGATTTTCCTCACCATTTTGTAGGTAACCTTTCCCGTAGCCGCATCGTCGGCCAATTTGAGCTCGCGCAGAGCGACGTCATGCGGTCAGCCTATCTTCGAATGCTGGCTTGTGCCGTCTCAGAGGATGCCATGACGGCTCAGCAAGCGGGCTTCTACGCAATGGACTGCCTGCCGCTCAATCGTGGCCTGATTCGAGTCAAGCCGATCGATCGACCTGCATGGCTGTCGGAAATTCCGGAGGCGTGTTGCGCGCCGGGAGCTTCCCTTGAAGCAGGAGCCCGCAGGCTCATGGCGGAGAATATCCAAACTGCAGACATGAGACCCGTTAGCTTGCTAACGCCAATCAAGGCGAGTTTGCACGAATTCGGCGACCTAGCTGTGGCTGCCGTCATGGCGACGGACGATTTTGTGCCCCCTGAGGTCGAGGAACCGTATTTCTCGCCGGGAGCCATGTGGCCGCTGCCGGATGCCATCACATTTGAGGGCACGATAGACGAGGACCGGATCGCGCGCTTCACCGTAGAAGGGAAAGCTGGCCGCTGCCTTCCCGTTTGCCTTGACATTTTCCCGCTGCCGTTTGGCTACTGGCTGGCGGACTATCTCGTGGCCGGATATGCATTGCCTGCGTCGTATCTCTTCGAAAGGTCACCTGAGGTCTCCTGCCACGAGCACGGAATCGAGATGCATGTCGACGGCATGAGCGTTGGCAAGCTATCCATGTGGCACGATCACTGGACGCCGCTTTATGCGCAAGACGGTGGCAATACCCGTTGCGGCATCTTAAGCGAGATGAGTGTATCCCACCTTCGCCAAGGTCTTGAGCGGCATGGCATGCGCCTTGGCTGGGTCGCTCAATTGCGTCTCTGGCAGCGAGCGACAGATTACGGAGAATATCAACTAACAACTCGGCGTGAATTCTTCTTCGACTAATTTCGCTGGCGCTAATGTAAGAACAGCGTCTCATCATCATCTGCCTCGATTTGGCATGAAGATTTACTGAAACGTCATGCCTGGCACTGCAGACACTCTGGCGTTGATACGCGGTAGACGCTGTATCGCTCGAGCGGATCAGCCAGCTCTTTCGGATGCGAGTGCCCGACTATCCATGCGGGAGGAATGTTTGTTCGCAGCGTGAATGTGAAATCGATCGGCGCAGACCAGTCCGGCTGATTACAAGCTAACCGCGTCCACTCGCGGAGTATCTTGACCGCAAATTCGTTACGTGTAGCGGAATCAACCGTTGCCAAAGGCAGGTCGATCTGAAGCAATGTTGGTGTCCCTGTCTTTTTAAGAACGTGCCGGTGGAATCCAAGCACGGCCGAAATCCACTCGCTGCCATAAATCATATAGTGAGCGGCGTGCCTTAGCAGCGATTGGTCGTCGGCCACGACATATAACCGGCCAATGTCGAGCCTGCTATCGATAGCGGCGATGGCCTCGGGAAGGCGTGCCTTTACGTATTGAAGTTCGGGATAAGCTTCAACGATGTTGCGCAGCCTCTCGGTCATCAGGGCGCGGTCGTGCGTGCGTAACCCTTCCCGATGGTAGATTCCGGCGTCTGTGGTTCGGCAACCATGATACGTCCGCACGATCGCATGCTCGAAAGCTTCGGCAAGTTTGTCTGCATGATAGGCGATGTCGGCGGTGAGGCACTTTTCCAGGACACGGGACCAATCGGAGTCATCCCAGCCGAGATCGCGGAAAATACCGGGCTTCAGTCGGCGCAGACCATCGCTACGAAAGCCGGGAGTAAGCCAGGCGGTCAGTTGAGGCGCCCAGCTTGCAGGTTGTTTCCAGATCAAGCGGTGATTTCGCCACACACCGTCATCACCAGAAGGGAAATGCTGCGCAGGCTCCAGCAGGTTCTCGATCGCTATCGAAACTGAGCGTCGCTTACCGGACATGATCCAAGAAGGTTATATGATTCGTCACATCGACGGGGCTACCTACATCATCGACCTGACGAGCGACGGTCAGGGAGCGCATCGATATCGGCCTCTTGCTATCGTGTTTCAGGCTGCCAATCAAAGTCGAGTCACTGGTGAGACAGTGGGACAGTTGTTCGAATGTCGCCCGTAGAGGACATCCCCTCCCCTAAATCCCGTTGATTTTTCTTCATTTCAACTGCGTCCGTCGGAAAGCTACGGTCGAAATCTACGTTCGATATACTTTCTAGCCAAGAGATCTGCGATCTGACGGCTCGCCCCTCCATGCTACGCCAAGAACAGGTAGTCACTTGTGTGCACGCTGCCGTTGATGGTGATAACCTCGTTATGCCCATCGAGGCCGGAGTTGACCTGCCATTGGTTACCTGAAAGCTGAGTAAGCGTAGCGCCATCGCTTGCCAGGCCAAAGCCGTGAAACTCAAGGGTATCGCCTACAGCCGCGCCATTGCCGGTAAAATCGGTAATCGTCGCACCAGCGCTCGAGCCTGACGCAAACACAAAGTTATCATTTCCCGCGCCGCCGGTCAGCGTGTCAGTTCCGCCTCTGCCATTGATGGTGTCGTTGCCGCCATTACCATTTAAAACTTCATTGCCAGAGCTGCCTCGGATCGTGTCATCAAAATTCGATCCGAATACGCTGTTGACACCAGTGAACGTGTCATGACCGGTGGCATTGCCATCCGCGACGCCTGCAGCCAGATCCACGGTGACACTACCGGTTGCACCATCAAACCGGATCTGAGTGTTGCCGTTGCCCATCAGTGTGTCATTGCCGCCCTGGCCCTCGAAGAAGTTGAAGGTGCCAAAGATGCCGGTATTCGCTGCTCCGGTCACACCGAAGCCGGTCGCGTCATACACGTCGGCAAAACCGCTGCCGACCGCAGAGTAAACGCCCGTGAAGGTGTCGGTTCCGACCCCCGCCGCGTCGCTGGCTGCAGTACTCTGGGAATGACCCGCCGCCAAGCTAATGGTCACGCCGGCCGTCGCCCCGTTGAAGAAGACCTGCGTATTGCCATTGCCGATAATGGTGTCGTTGCCGCCGAGGCCCTGGACCGAGTTGAAATTGTTGCCGCCAGATCCGGTGTAAGCACTCATGTTTATCGTGTCTGCAAAATTGCTGCCGCTCACGCTGTTCACACCGCCAGTGAAAGTGTCGTTGCCGACATTGGCGGCGTCGCCAGCCGCTGTTCCGTGACCCGTGCCCGTACCGCCAGCGCCAACCGTGACAGTCACGGCTGCAGCGGCATTGCTGTAGAGCGCGCGGGTATTGAAATTACCGATGATCGAGTCGTCGCCGTCCATACCCTCGAATTGGTTGAAGGTACCGTTGTTACCGACGTTGTTTGTCGAAGTGTTGAGGAAGCCCGCCGCACCGAAATTAGTCGCGTCATAGCTATCGTCGAAATTGCTACCCTGCACCCCTTCTATCGAGCGCAGCGTATCGTGACCAATGACGTTGCTCACATTGTCCGTCACCGTACCGGCAGCCATGTTGACGACAATACCACCGGTGGCCAGTGTCATACTGTTGTAACTGGCGATATCGAAGCCGCCGCGGCCGTCGATGAAGTCATCACCGCCCAGGCCGGTCAGGGTGTTACTGAAGTTGCTGCCCAGCAAGGTGTCATTGAAAGCCGAGCCCTGCGCCGCATTCACACCTGTCAGCGTATCGGTGTCTTCGGTAGTTCCTGTCGTGGTGCCCGCGACGTTGGTCGCGGTAACGCCCGCCTGGTTCAGATCGGTCTGCAGATTGACCGTCACACCGGCCAACGCGTTGGAGCAGTTGACCCGGGTATTGCCGTTACCGATGACGATGTCGTTACCGCCGCCGCCCTGAAAATCGTTGAAGGTGCCAAGCGAGCCGAGATTGGCGGTACCCGTCGTGCCGAAGTTCGTCGCGTCGTAGTAGTCGTCGAAGTTCGTGCCGCGTATCGCTTCCACGGCGCGTAACGTGTCTGTACCCACCGTGATATCGCCGGTCACTGTGCCAGCGGCGAGATTGGCCGTGATACCCATCGTGGTCGCCGTATCGGTCGAATAGACGACAACGTCATATCCGCCGCGACCGTCGATGAAATCATTGCCGCGGCGCCCTTCAAACGCCTCGTAGGTGCCCGAGGCGTTGTCGCTGCCGCGAAGGATATCGTCGTAATTCGAGCCACAAACGTTGAGGACGTTACTGATCGTGTCGTGGCCGACATTGGCGACATCGCCTGCGTCGGTTCCGAAGGCCTGCCCGCTCTGGATGTCAACAGTGACGCCGGCGGAAGCGCCGAGATAGCTCACACGCGTCAGGGCATGGCCTTGCGAATTAACCCCGCCGACGATGATATCGTCACCCCCGCCGCCCTCGAACTCAAAGAACCCAAACGGTGTGCCGGGGATCCCGCTGTCTCCCGTAAAACCCGTAGCGTCGAGGTGGTCGGCGTAGTTGCTGCCGACGACACCTTCGACGGCAATGAGGGTATCAGTCCCGACGCCTGCGCCGCCGATGACGACGCCGGAGGCCATATCGACGTCGATGCCGGTGCCATCATTGGCATCCCTATAATCCGCGAAGTCGCGCCCGGTACCGCCATCGATCTGGTCGTTCCCGCCAAGACCCTTGATGGTGTCGTTGCCGGCAAGCCCGAAAATAGCATCCGGCTGACTCGTGCCAGACAGAATATCCGGGCCTGACGTTCCGTTGATAATGTTGCGGAAGATAAAGTCGCTTTGCTGAAGAGTGGTCACGTTATTGAGCGTCAACGTGTTACCGCCACCGAAATCGATGACGGTCGGGCTGGTGCCAACCGGTGACGTTATCCTCGACTGAACGTCGGCGAATGTCAGAATACTCAACACGCCGGTCAAGTCGATCTTGTCGCCTTCACCCCGGTTGAAGTCCGTAATGGTGTCAGCTCCGCCGCCGTCGCCATACACGAACGTATCTGCGCCGGTCCCACCGGTGAGCGTGTCGTTGCCGCCCCGGCCGTCCAGCCGATCGTTGCCGCCCTGGCCTTCCAGCGTATTGGCATTGGCATCGCCGAGGATCGTGTCTCCGAAGTTCGAGCCGCGCACCCGGTTGACGTTAGCGATGGTATCCACGCCGATTGATGCGAGGTCGAAGCTGGTGCCGTTCGATGCGTCTGCAGTGTCCTTCGCCGTTCCCAGGGCGAGATCGACGGTCACCGCCGCTGTCGCATTGCCGTAGGTGATGCGGGTGTTGCCGTTGCCGGTAATGCTGTCGTTGCCGCCGAGACCCTCGAACTCGTTGAAATTGCTCGAGGTGCCGCCAGCACCGGCGCTGCCGGAATTGGCGCTCGGTGTTGCGGCACCAAAGCCGGTAAAGCCGGTCGCCACGTAGACATCGACGAACTTCGTTCCGCGAATGGCCTCGATCGATCGCAGCGTGTCGGTGCCGATCGCCGCATCGCCGGTCACCACACCGGAAGCCATGTCAACGGTGATGCCGGAAAGCGCCAGGGCGTCATCGCTGTAATAGGCCCGGTCAAATCCACCCTTGCCATCGATGAAATCGTCGCCGCCGCGGCCGGCGAATTCTTCCGTCGTGTTGTCGGGATTGTTGGCGCCCGTGATCGTGTCGTTGAACATCGAGCCCGCGACCGCATTGACACCGGAGAAGGTGTCGTGGCCCACGGAGGCGTCACCGAAGGTATTGCCCGTCGCACCGCTGCTGATGCTGGTCCAGCTGTTGACGTCGAACGTCACGGTGATGCCGGCGGGGCCCAGGGCTTGATAGTAGGCAATGCGCGTATTGCTGTTACCGGTGATCGTATCGTCGCCGGCTCCGCCCTCGAATTCGTTGAAGGCGGCCCCGCTGAAGCCATTGGCGCCCGAGCTGCCGGCGTTGGTGCTCGACGTCGTGAACCCCGTGGCGACGTAGGTATCCACGAAATCGGTACCCTGGATCGCCTCGATCGAGCGCAGCGTGTCATGGCCGACCGAGGCGTCGCCATCGACCGTTCCAGCCGCAAGATTGACGGTGATGCCGGCCGTGATGGCGTCGTCGGTGAGCGTGTTGTAGACGGCGCGATCGAATCCGCCCCGTCCGTCGATGAAGTCGTCGCCATAACCGCCGAGGAAGTTCTCGCTGCGCCCGCTTCCTGACAGGCTATCGTCGAAACTTGATCCACGGACCGCGTTTACGCCGCCCATGATCGTGTCGACGCCGACATCGGCAAGGTCGCCCACGGTGCTGCGCGCCGTACCGGCGCCGCCGGTGCTTGTGTCCGCGAGGTCGACCGTGACCGCGGCCAGCGCAAAACTGTAATCGATGCGGGTGCCGCCGTTGCCGGTGATCGTGTCGTTACCGCCCATTCCCTCGAACTGATTGAACACGCGATTGCTGGCGAAATTGGTGTCGTCGTCGTAACCGGCCGCCGAATAGATGTCGTCATACTGCGTGCCGCGCAGCGACTCGACGGATATCAACGTGTCCGTGCCGACGGATGCATCACCGGTCACCATACCGGCAGCGAGGTCGACCGAGATGCCCCCGGTGATGACACTCGGATCGAGGAAGTAGGAATAAGAGATGAAATCGTAGCCATCCCGGCCATCGATCGTGTCGTTGCCGGCTCCGCCGTAGAAGACATCGCCATGGACGAGGTCGTTGGACCCGTACAGCAGGTCGTCGTGGTTGGAGCCGATGACCCCGCTCACTTGGCTAAAGGTATCGTTGCCGACATTGGCGACGTCCCCGGCCACGATCCCGTGCGCGATGTGATCACGCAGATCGACAATGACGCCACCCAGGGCGTGAATGTAGGAGATTTGCGTGCCGCCGTTGCCGGTAGTGTAGGAAGCCTGGCTGCCGCTGCTGCCGGTGATGATGTCGTCGCCGCCGCCGCCCTCGAACGTGTTGTTGATGCTTGACTGGATCTGGATGCTGAGCGAGTTATTGGCGCTGGTGCGGTTGAATCCGGTCGCGACATATGTGTCGGCGAAATCGCTGCCGCGAACATTTTCGATCGAGCGCAGCGTATCGCTGCCGACCGACGAGTTGCCCGTGACAATGCCGGACGCCATGTTGACGGAGATGCCCTCCGGGCCGGTCGCATAGCTGTAATCGGCGAGGTCGCGCCCGGTGCCGCCATCGATTTGGTCGTTCCCGCCAAGGCCCTTGATGGTGTCGTTGCCCGCCAGGCCAAAAATGGATTCCGCCTGGCTTGTGCCGACCAGGATGTCCGGACCCGAGGTGCCGTTAATGACGCCGGGGGCATTGAGCGTCAGGCTCGCGGTCGAGTTGGCGGACAGAGAGCCGTCCGAGACGGTATAGCCAAAGCTGACCGGGCCGACGTAATTCTCGACCGGGGTATAGGTCCAGCTGCCACCGCCGTTGTCGACGATGCTGCCGCCGCCACTCGTCACAGTCACTAATGTGATCGTCAGGGACGGGCTGTCGACATCCGTCACGCCCGTCAACAGCATCGCGGCCGTGATCGTGTAGGGCGTATTTCCCGTGCCCGACGTTAACGACACCGGAGACGCAACCGGCGCGTCGTTGACCGCCGTGCCGGTGGACGCCTTGGTGCCGGTGATCGCCGGCGCCACGCCGTCGCTGACGCTGGTGGCGACCGTGAAGCTGCCGTTGAAGTTGGCCGCCGGCGTGAACGTTACGCCCGCCAGCA
>Ga0081540_1000249_pt1 | contig 56831 bp, 50 predicted proteins | sample TabmetS2T1R1_FD_71024 | JGI IMG/M metagenome (GOLD analysis project Ga0081540, IMG submission 71024) | Tabebuia heterophylla rhizosphere microbial communities from the University of Puerto Rico - S2T1R1 | ecosystem: Host-associated > Plants > Roots > Rhizosphere ...
CCTTGCGCAAGTCCAGCACATAATCAGCATCGGCCGCCGCCGCCTTGATGGGCAACGCCGGCGGTATGGTTTCGGCGAGTTTCATTTCACTGCCGCTGGCTCGGCCGTTTTATAGCCGACCACCACGAACTGGCCGGGGGTCAGTTGCGTGTCAGGCGTATTCACCTCGACATAGCCGCCCGTCGAAAGCCCCGGCTGCACGGTGATGTATTCCTGCTTGCCGCCGCGGTCGACCAGCACGCGGGACGTGCCGTCGGCGGCGAGCGACACTGCGCTGGTCGGCACCGCGGTGACGGCGCCCTTCGATGTTTCGATCGGGATCGTCAGGCGGACGGAAAACCCTGCCAGCAGCACCGGCGTGGTCTCCACCCTGACCCCGAGATAGAAGTGGTAGCCGTCCACGCCACGCGTTCCTGGAGTGTTCGCCACCGTCTCGACGACGCCGGTCGCCTTGATCCCCAGCGCCTGCTCGTCGATCGCAACTTTCATCCCCGGCTTCACCAATGGCGCGGCTTCAATCGCGAGCTGCGAGTCGATACTGAGTTGATTGTCAGTCACGCTCATGACCGATCCGGAAGCACTGGCGGCAACCGAAGCGGTCACCTCGTGAACGCGGATCGGGAGCGACGGGATGAACACGACCTCGTCCGCCGGCACCTGCACGCCAAGCTTGGCGCGCGCCGCCGCGAGTTCGCTAGCGAGCCGCTCCGCCCGCTCGGTTGTGAGCTTGACGTCAAATTCGGCAAGCGATTGCTGTTCCTGTGCCGCGCGCACGGTGCGCTCGCCTTCGAGGCGCGCCGCCTTGACCGCGCCCTCGGCGACCCGAATGCGTTCATCGATCAGCGACGCCTCGCGCGCTGCAGTCTGAACCGCCAGATCGGATTCCAGTCTCGCCTTTCGCTGAGCGGCACGGGCCACTTTCAGCTTGGCCTCGGCTGCAGCACGCGCCGTTTCGGTTTGCCGCGGATCGAGAACGATCAGGGCACGATCGGCCATTTGCGTGGCGACATCGGCGCTGGCCGAGGTCGCCGAATGCGCGGCGCGCGCGCGTTCGGTCTCAAGCGCCAGCGACTTGCCGGATCGCGCGTCGGCCAGCTGGCGCCCATAGCCTGCCCGCGCAGCGCTGTCGAGCGCGGCCTGGCGCGTGTTCTGCTCCGCGGTCGCACGTGCGGCAGCGACTGCTTTCAATGCGGTCTCGCGTGTAGCCTCGGCCGCAAGCTGGGCGCGCGCGGCATCCGACCATTCCCGCTCGAGCGTCGCGACAGCCGCGCGCTGTTCGCGCGTCGGCGCGAACGGGTCCCATCCCGCTTTCTTGTACATGCGTTCGACCGCAGCGGATGTCTTCTGATCGTAGTTGCCATCGATGGTTCCCGGGTCGAAGCCGAGACGGGCCAAGGCTTCTTCGAGTTGGCGAACGTCGCCGCCGCTGGTTCCGGGAGCCATGTCGCGAAACGCCGGCGCCTCGCCGCGCAAGACAAAGACAGGGCGGCCGGAAGCGGAAAGAATAACCTCGCCCTCCCCAAAATTCGTGTTCGGCCGCGGCAACGACGAGATCAGCCCGGCACCGCCCTTGACCGTCGAGGGCGCGATCGAAATTGGCTGTGGCAGTCCGAAGCGGACCGTGCCGCGGGTCACCACATCGGAACTCAGGAGACGCGACTCAACAGGCACGAGGATTGGGGACGGTTCGGGGGCGGCGGTGCGCGCGGCCATTTCCGCCGGCGACTGGATCCTGGAGCCCATGTACCAGGCGCCAGCCGCCATGCCGCCGACCACTCCCAGAATCGCCCAGAGCACATTTACACGTGTCGTGGCCATGCCGTGTTCCTCCCGGCCTTTGGCAGCGCGCGGGCCATCTCCGCAAGAAACGTTGCGCCGGCCTTCATCATGCGACTCCCAACCGCCGATCGAGTTTACTCATCGCCGCCGATCCGGGGAAAGTATGGAAAAGGAGTGTCATGATCGGTCTCATTTCACCTTCCGCGAAAATAGTTCCTCCTGAATGCGCTCCTCGACCGGCGTCAGCACCTCCTCCTGCATTTTATGGCTCCTAGCCGCGACCAGGCGCTCGTAATCCTGCAGTTTCCGCAGCGCGGCTTTCTGGTCCTGCGACATCTTTGAAACCAACAGCTTGCCGCCTTCGGTCAGCGTGCTGAGCCGGTTCCGCAGATCGGGCTCGATTTCGTCCGGGTGGCCATATTCGAAGCCGGCTTTCTTCATTTCGCGCTGCCAAAACCCAAGCGCGGCTTTCATTCGCTGGTCCTTGTTGATCAGCGCATCCTGGGGATTGTAGTGGCTGGCCTTGAGCTGATCGGGCTTGAACGTTTCAGTGAGGGCCTTGCGCGTACAACCGCCGGTCCGCGACAAATCCTCGATTTCCAGAGCGACCGCCAAGGTGCTGCTCACGTCATCTCCGAGCAACGCGCGATTGTAAGCGACCTGATCTGCGGGAGATAGTTTGCGGAAAATCTGCACATTGCGTTCCCCGAGACCGACGCGGGCGGGGTTGTAGCCGGTGGAGAGCTGAGGCGGCAAACCCGTGTAGAAGGTGGATACGCCAAAGCCATAACGACTGACGAACTCCTCCTCACTCAGGCCCGGAAGCTGTTTGTCCGCCGACATGCCTGCCCGCACCGTGTTGTGGTCGGCCGCGATGTACTCGAAGCCTTGTTCGCGCATGCAGCGCGCGATCAGTTCCTCGGTCTTCTCGATCGCCTGAACCAGCTCGCGTGGCGACATGCCGAATTCCTCGGTGCCAAGGCCCTTCGGAGCCTGCGCCTGCGCCGACGCAATCGCTGGCGCGAACAGGACGGCGGCGAATAGACTCGCGCAGATCGCTTTCTTCATGACGCTGCCCTTTCCGATTTCCTGAAACCTCTTCAGCATGGCATCTGCTCGTCGCCGCCCCCGCGCCCCGCATCACCAGAAAGACGGCCCGTGATCCGCGGCTCCATCACCATGGGCGCAAAACCCACGAGAGAGAACTGCGGATCAGGACGCGGTGGAGAGCCGTCCAGTCGGCATTTAGCCGCCAGGACACTTCAGTCCGTTCCGACGATCTTTCCGGTCTCGATGTCGACAAAGACGTCCTTCTCGCCGTCCTTCGGCGTCTGGATCTCGACCACGTAGACGTTCTTGCCTTTCTTCCGCTCGATCTTCACGGACGTGACCTTGCCGGGGATCTCCGCGAGCGCGATCTTCGTCGCCTGGTCGCCCGAGACCTTCGCCACGGGCGGCGTATATTTCAGTGGCTTGTCGCGGAGCTTGCCGACACTTGAAACATCCGCGGCGGGATTGCCCTTGGGCAGTGCGTTGGAGAGAATGAGCTTGCCGTCCGAGGTGTCGGACACGACGCCAACTACCGGGCACCAAACCTTGTCTGTGATATCGTCCGTGTGAAGCAGCCCTTGCTCGCGGACCCGGACGCAGTTCTTGAAGGTCCCGGCCGGCACCGTTATTTCGATGCCTGCCTCCATGTTCTCGGAACCGCCATAGGCCGTGCTCTGGCTGCCGTCGAAGATGTAGCGGCCACCGATCGTGAACGTGCCAGGCATCAACAGGCCCGGCTCGGCGACGCCGTCGCCATCAGGCTCGCCCGCCCGCCAGGTGCCGGCAAATACCGGCTTGCCTTCCTCGTTGATCTCCCAACTCACCTCGCCGAAGGCATAGGCGCTGTTGGTGCTCTTATCGAGAGCGAACCAATTGAGCGCGCGCTGAGTCAGGACACCATCCAGATATTCCTCTTCCTGGACAACCGCGGTCTTGAATTTTCCAATGCCGGGAAGGTCGAAGTCCTCAGTGGTATCCAGGACCACGGTTTCCTTGCGGTACTTGCCGTCCGGATGATCGGGCCGTTCATGCACGTGCTTGTGGCCCGGTACGATCGGAAAATAAAGCGGGTTGACCCCGTGCGGGACGATGTTCTCTGCTTTCAGATTCCAGTCCCTGACCGTCGAGTAATCCTTGCCGCTCTTGAAGCGCGGCGGATCCTTGATCTCGCCCGCGACCCCGCCGCCAGACAGCCCAAACCCGGCTGCCGTCAGAACGGTGGCCGCCATGAGAGCGGAACGCCATCTGGCCGGCCCGCTCCCCAACTTCATCTGTCTCTTCAAACCCTGCTTGTCGAACATTTCAATGCCCTCCAATTGCGGGCGGCGATCCGGCCAACTGTCGCCCTAGGTTGCGGAAGTTTTTGGCCCGAAGTGGCCGGTGGGCCTATCGGACATTTCACGAGCGGCTGGTTCATCGCGCCCTCGCTGTGGTGAAGCCGGCTTCGATGAAAGACCGATTACCGTCCTTGGCGATGGTCCCGATCGCAAACTTGTAGGCCTTGCCGGCGCGCAAGAACCCGTCAGGGACGGTGAAGGATTTTGCCGAACCGGGCAGCAGCGCCTTGATTTCGTAGGCCGAGCCGGGTTGCTCGATCACGATGGCGCAGGCCTCGATTCCCTCCGGCACAGACCAGCGCAGGGTCAGCGCAGTGGCGGGCACATCTTTCTGATCAGGCCGCGGATACTCGAATGCGGCAGGTTTGGGGAACACGTGACTCAACTGCGCTTCGCCGCGCAGGCTTTCCCCTTTGGTCGTCGTTCCCTCAAAGCGATATGCGCCCGCAGGGAAATCAGCGCGTACGATCCGATCGTCGTCGGGCTCCGGCGATTCGAGCGTCAGGCTGCGGATTCCCAGTTTCGAGTCCGGCGTTTTCAGCTCGATCACCGTACGTGCGCCGGGCGCCGATACTTTCAGCGCAGAGAGGCCATCGTCTCCGCCGGTTGCCTCGAACCGGATCTCGGCATCGTGATCCTGTATATTGCGTTCGAGATAGACGGAGAGTTTTTCAAAACGGCCCTCCCCCGCCGCGGCTCCCGTCACCGGATACGCGAGAGCAGTTACCGCCGCAGCGGCAGCGACAATCCAACCATTGTGGCAACGGACGGCTTTCATATCACGCGCTCCCGGATATTGGTGCCGGGACCGCCAGACGATCCGTCGACAGGCCCGTGCCGCGGCCGAAGCGGAGAAAAAGTGCGGGCAAAATAAACAGGTTGAGGAGCGTCGATGTCACGAGGCCGCCCAGGATGACGACCGCCATCGGATATTCGATCTCGTGGCCCGGCAGGTTGCCGAAAATAACCAGCGGCAGGATTGCTAGTGCGGCGGCGCCGGTGGTCATCAGGATCGGCCGCAACCGCTCGCTCGCGCCCCGAAGCACGAGGTTCATGCCGAACGCCTCTCCCTCATGCCGTTCCAGATGCTGGAAGTGGTTGATCATGATGATCCCGTTGCGGGCGGCGATGCCAAGCACTGTCAGGAAGCCGACCAACGAGCCAAGCGAAAGCACGCCGCCGGCGAGCCACGCTGCCAGCACGCCTCCAACCAGCGCCGAAGGAAGGGTAAGGAAGCTGAGCGCCGCCAGACGCCAGCTGTTAAAAGATTGTTGCAGCAGCACGAAAATCACGGCGAGCGCCAGTACGGCGAACAGTTCGAGCCGCCTGCGAGCGTCGCTCAGTTCCTGATACTCGCCCTGCAGCACTGCGTAGTAGCCGAGTGGAAACGCCATCTTCTGCAGGCGTGCTTGCACGTCCATGGCGACCGCACCGAGATCACGGCCCTTGACATTGGCCTGCACGTCGATCCGGCGCGAACTCGCCTCACGTCTGATGACATTCGGCGTCGGACGAATGCTGACATCCGCCACTTCCGCCAGTTGCACGCGCTGGCCGGTCGGCGTGTTGATCAGCATCTGGCGCACCGAGTCGACGCTTCGGCGGAATTCCGGCGCTGTCCACACCTGCACATCGTAGGTACGTCCGCCGAGGAAGATGTCGCCGACCTCCTCGCCCGCCATGAGGGTCGCAGAGGCACGCCGGACATCACCCGGCTTCAGTCCGTAACCTAGGGCCTCATCCAACTTCACCGTTACCTGAATGTGAGGTACTTCGACCATCAACTCCTTGTGCAGGTTGACGAGGTCCGGAATGTCCGCGAGTGCCGCGCGGACCTCCTCCGCCTTGTCCCGCAGCACCTCGAGATCCGGGCCGAAGATGCGGACGACGATCGCCTCGCCTGCACCGGTCAGCACCTCGCGAATGCGCTCCTTCAGATAGGTTTGCACATCACGGTAGAGCCCAGGATAGCCTTCCACCATTTCCTCGATCCTGGCGTGAGTCTTGTCGTAGTCGGCATCCTTGCTGATGCTGATCCAGTTCTCGCCGAAATTGACACCGACGACCTCATCGGCGGCAAAAGCCTGCCCGATATGGGCGCCGAAGTTGCGAACACCCGGAATGGCCCGCAGCTCCTTGCTCGCGCGGGTCGTGATACGCAGCATCTCGGGAAGCGATGCGTCGGGGGTCGTGACCCAGTGCATCAGGAAGTCGCGCTCCTTGAATGACGGCAGCAGGGAGTGCCCGAGCAACGGCCAAACGCTGATCCCCGCGAGCGTCACGGCAGCGAGGGCGATATAGGCTGCGCGCGGCGTTCGCGTGGCTCGCTCCATCAACGGCGTGTAATGGCGCAGCAGCCAGGTCACCACCGGCGATTCTCGTCCCTCGAGCCGCGCGTTGCGCAGCAGGATCAGGCAGAGCGCCGGGGTCACCGTCATCGCTGCGACGAGCGAGGCCGCGATCGCCAGCACATAGGCGGCAATCAGCGGCTTGAAGAACGAACCAGTGAGGCCATGCATGAACAGGACGGGGACAACCGCAGTAACCACGATCAGGGTGGCGTAGACGATCGGAGCCCGCATCTCGAGTGAAGCATCCAGAATGATGCGTGCCGTGCTTCGGGTATCGCCCCCTCGCCGCGCAAGACGCAGGCGCCGCATGATGTTCTCGACGTCGAGAATCGCATCGTCGACAACAACGCCCAGCGCGATCACGAAACCCGCCAGGGTCATCGTATTGACCGAGGCGCCAGACATGAAAAGAACCAGTCCGGCTGCCAGCAGCGAGAGCGGAATGGCTACGATACAGACGATCGCGGTGCGCCACTCGTAGAGGAAGATGAGAATGATTCCCGCCACCAGCAGACAACTCAGCAACAGTGCCCAGGATAGATTGCCGATCGAGTCCTCGACGAAAGTCGCCGGCCGGAAGATGGTGGTATCGATTTCGACCCCTGGAAGGCCGGGCTTCATCCTTTCCAGCGCCTCCTCCACCCCGCGGGTGACAGCCAGCGTGTTGCCCCAGGGAAACTTCTCGACGATGAGCATGAGGCCCGGACCATCATTGATGACGGCATCGCCAATCATTCCCTGCGGCGCATAGACAAGATCGGCCACATCGCTGAGCAACAGCGGCGGTTTCCCGGCCAGATGGGTTACCGGCACCCTGGCGAGAGTTTCCGGCGTAACGCCGGAGCCGACGAAACGAAGCTGGAAGCGCTGATTGGGTGTTTCGATGAAGCCGCCGGTGCCGATATGCGCGCCACGGGCATAGCGCAGCAGGCCGACGTCGAGGGCATCGGAAACCGCCTCCTGCACCTGGTCGAGCGTGACATCCGCGGCGGCCATCCGGTTCGGGTCAACCATGACCTGGAGCATCTTGAGCTGCTCTCCCCAGATAGCGATGTTCGCAACGCCGGGTACGCCGAGCAGCCGCTGCCGGATGGTCCAATACGCGAGCATCGACAGGTCCATCACGGACTTGTCTTTCGAGGTAATGCCGATCTTCATGATCCGGCTGGTCGAGGACAACGGCGGCATCATGAACGGCGGTGCTGCCCACGTCGGCAGGCTCTTGGTCGCGAGGGCCATCCGCTCACTGACCAGCTGCCGTGCGCGGATCCCGTCAACGTCCGACTTGAAGATCAACAGGATTGAAGATAGTTGCGCTACCGACTTCGAACGCATCACCTCGATGTCCGGAACGCCATTGAGGGCGTTTTCCAGCGGCACAGTGACCAGTTGTTCGACTTCGGCGGATGAAAGCCCAAGACAGATTGTCTGGATCTCGACGCGTGGCGGAGCGAATTCAGGGAATACGTCGACCGGTACGTCCCGCAGGCGCACGAGGCCAAACCAGGTCAGCACCGCACCAAGGGCGAGGACGATATAGCGATAGCGCAGACTGGCGCCTATGATCAGCCTCATCATCTGAAAACATCCTCCCACTCGGGCCGAAGCCGCGATGGAAAAACAGCTCCGACAGCACGCTAGTGACCTACCTTGGCCTCCGTACCGAAGACTTGCGGCACACCGGACGCGAGCACCTTCGTGCCGGTAGGCGGCCCGTCACTCAGGTACACGTTGTCCCCCTTGATGGATTCAATCTCGACCGCGCCGCGAACGAAGGTCAGCGGATCCGAGCTGATGTAGACCCACGTCTTCCCGCTCAGGTCGTAGAGAATGGACGCATATGGCACGATCCGGCGACCCGACGGATCGGCGCGCACCTCGTCGATCTGAATGCCGAGCCGCTCGGCTGCTTTCGGCGTGAGCGTTACCTTCTTGATCTTTGCGTCAAGCGTGGCCTCGACGCGCGCGGGTGCGGCCCCTTTGGCCGTCGACTCCGCGGCCAGTGCTGAGGGACAGCACAGTGCGAGGCTCGCCGCAGACGCCGCCACCATCAATGCGGTGAAGCGGACCATGAGACGTTCCTCCCTATTGACAGCCTTCGAAGCACAAGCGGCGGTCATGATGCGTTCTCCAGTTCAAGATCGAGCCGGTCGGCCGTCCAGCCACTGCCGAACCGCAGGTAAAGCGCCGGCAGCACAAGTAACGTACCGAGCGTCATGGTGACGACGCCGCCCACGACCGCGAGGGCGAGCGGGTGCGCGATTTCGAGTCCGGCGTCATCACCCATGATCGCGAACGGAAGCACCAGGGCGAGCGTCGTCACCGACGACACGATGATGCTTGGAAACTGTTCGAGCACGCCCCGGCGCACCAGCTTTTCCCCGAACAACTCCCCCTCGTTCAATTGCAGATGCTGGAAATGGGCGACCAGACCGATACCCTGCCGCACCATCAGTGCGAGCACCGCCGCCAGGCCCAACAAGGAACCAAGCGAGAAGTGACCGCCATTCATTGCGGCCGCAGCGAGGCTGCCAAGTGCTGCGACCGGTACGCCGAGCAGCGACAGGGCGCTGAGCGTCCAGCTGCGGAGCACGGCCTGCGTCAGCAGGAACATCAACACCACCGCTGCCGCCATGTAGCCGTATATCGATCGCAGGGAAGCCCGCTGTTCCTTGTATTCGCCGAGCACCTCAGCGCGGTGCTCGAACGGGAATGCAATCTGCTTGACATTCCTGGCGACATCATCTGCCACATCACCGAGCGCCCGCTCGTCCACTTTCGCAGAGACATCGATACGACGTGAGGACCCCTGTCGCTGGATGATGCTGGTGGCGGGCGCGATGCGGACGTCTGCAACCTCCGCCAGGCGAACCTGATTCCCGCTCTCGCTGTTGATCATCAGGTTCCGCACGTCATCGATGTTGTCGCGCAACTCTGGTCGCCCCCACACGACCACGTCGAAAACCTTCTGGTCCTCGAAAAGCGCGCCCACGGTAATGCCGCCGACCATCGCGGAAGTCGCCCTGCGGATGTCGCCCGGCTTCAGGCCGTAACCGGCCGCACGATCGACATCCACCTTGACTTCGATAGAAGGTTCCTCGACCTGCAATTCGACCCGGGGATTCTCGATGCCGGGGATCTTTGCCATCAAGGCGCGGATCTCCTCCGCCTTGGCGCGAATGATCTCGAGGCTGTTGCCATAGACACGGACGGTGAGGCTATCCGGGTCGCCGGTGAGCGCCTCGCGCAGCTTCGTGGACAGGTATGTCCCAAGCTTGCCACGCATCCCGGGATAAGCGGTGATGGTAGCTTCGACGGCATCCACCGTTGTTTCGCGATCAGCCTTCGGATCGATGTTGACCCATACTTGCCCCGTATTGACGTCCGTCGCGCGTTCGCAGTTGCAAAGCACGGCCCGTCCGAGATTGGCGAACGCGTTCTGCACTCCAGGAATCTGCCGCAGATCGCGGATCAGGTTCTCGGTCGAACTGGTCATTGCCTGCAGAGAGGTGCCGGGCGGGCCCTGCCATTCGATCACCAGATCCGTCTCTCTGAAGCTAGGCACCATATCGCGTTCGAGCGCGCTCCAGAGCGCGTAGCACGCGATCGCCGCCACGACGCAGGCGCCGATGCAGGCGACCGGCGCGCGGAGGACACGTCCGACGATCCGATCAAAAGGCCCGGCCAACCTATTGACGACCTGGCCGCCGGTCGGAGGCAGCGCCGCATTGGCGAGCAGCATTGTGGCCAGCGCGGGGGTCACAATCAACGCCACCAGCATCGAGATAGACACGGCGGCGACATAAGCCCAGACCATCGGCGCGAAGAACGCGGCAGACCGGCTGTACATGAATAGAACGGGCAGCACTGCGAGTACGACGATGAGCGACGCGTACAGCATCGGCCGGCGCGTTTCCAGCATCGCACGAACGAGCACGAAAAAGTTGGATCTTCCGTCGCGGGGGGCGCGCAGGCGGCGTAACAAATTGTCAGTGTCGATAATGCCGTCATGAACGATCACGCCGGATGCCATTAGCAGGCCGCCGACCACCATCATGCTGAGAGGGATTCCGGCGGCCCGTAGCAACAGTTCGGCACAGACGAACGACAACAGGATCGTGGCCAGGGCGATGACCGCCGTCCTCCAGCTGCTCATCAGCAGCCCGAGCACGATTGCGGTCAGAATGATCGAAATGATCAGGGCCTTGCCGAGATTGCTGGTCGCTCGTTCGATGAAGCTTGCAGGATGGTAGATCGTCGTATTGATCTCGATGCCGGGAAGCCCGGGCTTCAGTTCGTTGAGTGCGCGCTCGATACCTCGCGTCACGTCCAACGTGTTGAAGCCGGGAAACTTCTCGATCGCCAGCATAAGGCCGGGCGCTTCGCCGACGATGGCGTCTCCGATCAACGGCTGGTGCCCCTCCACGAGATATGCGACGTCGCCGACACTCACGGTCGTGCCGGTGAGCGGCACCTTGGCGAAGGTGCCCACGGTGGAGATTGGCAGCTGGTGACGGATGCTGAGCCGCTGGTTTGGCGTTTCAATGAAGCCGCCGGTGCCTGGCGTGGACGAATTCAGGTAGGTGAGCGGCGAGGACCACACCGCCTCGCCCGTCGTCTTGATCACCTGATCGAGCTTGACGCCCCTCTTCTTCAGGTTACGGGAATCGACAAGCACCTGCACCTGCCGCTCGCGCTGACCCCATATCGACACATTCGCCACACCCGGGACTCCGGCGAGACGCGGCGCGATGTTCCAGCGCGCCTGGACGGACATGTCGATCAGCGAGACGGATTGCGAACTCAGGCCGATATTCATGACTCTGCTGGCCGAAGAAACGGGCTGAAGCATGGTAGGAGGGCTCGAGACATTCGGGAGCGCGCGCGACTGCGTCAGTCGCTCCTGCACCATTTGGCGCGCCTTCATCAGATCGGTCCCGGGCTCGAAGATCATTTCGATCGTCGAAAGTCCCGCCATCGATTCCGACTGGATGATCTGAAGCCACGGGACGCCATTAAGCAGGTCGGCTTCCAGTGGTACGGTAATCAGCGATTCAACCTCGGCGCTGGAAAGGCCGAGCGATTCCGTCTTCACGGTGAGAGAGGGCAACGCCAGTTCGGGAATGACGTCGAGCGGCTTGTTTCTGACATCGACGGCGCCGAGGATCAGAAGACCGGCTGCGACAACCACAACAAGGGTGCGCAAACGAACGCTGGAGGAAATGAGCCACGTCAACATCGACGCCCCCTTCCTGTGACCTGGTTATATTTTGACCTCTAGATGAATCGAACCGTTGAGCGCGGGATTTTCTGACCGCTGTGTCGCTCGTGGAGGCGACACAATTATTCGCGCACCTTTGCCTGCGAGTCCGAGCTATCTGTCGACCCGCACCGGCTTTGATTCGGTCGCGCTGGCGCGTAGTGAGGCTTCGCCGCAATCAACCAGATTGAGAACACGGTTAAGACGGTGTGAAGATTTTAGGTTGATATTTCTGCCAGCACAATCCACCCATTTGGATACACCCTTGCTCCGATTAGTCACGTGTATTTACCCACCTCGGGCCGAGTGGGGAAATTTCTGCCGCCACCGGAGGTTGTTCGACAGGCGGCGACGCTGTGCGTGGCCCTACTGTCACCCGCTACATCACTTCGGATGTATTCGTTCGTGGCGCTTGTGTAATTCGTTATCTGCGTCACAGTTGTACCAACATTGCTGTGGGGACCAGCGATTGTCAGCTCCGTGTCGTTGAGTGGGCTCTTGTCTGCAATCGGCCTGACGGATGAAACGCTGGCTGAGACAGCCTGACTACCAGTGCACATTTGTATGAACGAACCAGCTCGACCAGTTGAGTAACGTCGAACTGCGGGTAGTCGTGAGGCCGCGCATGATCTGGGGTAAGCGGAGTGAGCGCGTCGCCGCATCGGGGCGACGTTGGCACACGACAGAAACTAGCAGCGTCAATTCAGCTACACCCGGTTGGCACTGCAACTGCTGCCGGTACCCACTCGCGCTTGGCGCGGTACCGGCACTGTTCAGCTTCGTATTGCTTGTGCCTTCATATGCTCCCGCCGCTGAGAACGAGGACTTGGCAGTTCTCCGGCGCATGCTCGGAGACCTAAAGGCGGAGAACCGCAAACTGTCTGCACGTCTCAGCACGCTGGAGGGTGCGGCGGCGACGAAGCGTGCCAAGCCCGCTCCGGGACACCAACGTCCGTCACCTGCCGCGACCGCGGTGGCACCCGAGCCCACGGTTATTATGGCGCAGCCAGTCGGGCCGGCAGTTCTGCCCGCGCCGGATTTGTCCGAAGCCGCGGCGAAGAGGCCGCTTAACGAGCGCGTAAAAGATCTGGAAATCGGCTGGGCGGCGAATGAGAATGCGACGCGCCAAATCCTCCGGGACACACTTTCGAAGACCGGACCGAAGATCAATAGCTTCCTCTCGCTGAGCGGCGTGGTCGAAGGTGTCGCTTCGCGGGCCGGCTCATTCACAGGCCCTACCCAGGAAAACCTGTCGCTGGGGACGGCTGAACTCGATTTCGATATCAAGCTGAGCGACTGGCTGACCGGCGCCCTGGTTCTGCACTTCGACAATGGCACCGGCGCGATATTCCCGACCGGGAATCAACCAGTGGTGCCGACCAACCTCCCCGGCATAGGCGTGGACCGCTTCACGCTTGATCGGACGCACATTCTGGTGGGCGATCTGATGCAATTCCCGATCGCCGCCCGCTTCGGCGTGGAGACCTTGCATTTCGGTACATCCACGGGCGTGGCGCGCCTGGATACGCTCTCGATCGGTACTCCGCTGACAACCGAGGTGTTCGAAAACCGCCAGACTGCGGGAGGCCTGGAATTCGCCTGGCCAACCCCGCCGCGGCAGCCGCCGCCGGCGCCCGTCGTTGTGCCACGCGTCAGTCCGTTGGTCGTCGCCCCGGCGGTGAGACAACTGATGGGTTGGCTCGGCTACACCCCGCTGCCTGAGCGTCCGTTCCGGCCGACCCCCGTCACATTCCCCTTCGACCCGCCGCCCTTCTACGGCTCAGTCATGACCTACAAAGGCAGCGACAGCATCATCCCCGGCCGGACGAAAATCGACGACTACAATGCCAGTCTCGGCTTCCGGACGAGGGGCCATTGCGGCCTGCCCTATGACGAACTGACGAACTCGCTGATTTGTCCATGGACCGTTGACTTCCATGTCGACTACGACACCTCGGTTTTTGAAAGCAGGTTTTTGCGTACCAACTACCTGCCGTTCCTGAATCAGATCGGCCAAATTCCCGGAGTGGCCGCGAGCCTCAAAACCAGTTTCGGCCCGTTCGCGTTCGTCGGCGAGGTAAATGCCGCAGTCCAAACTGCCAGGTTTGTCGATGGGCTTGGCATTGCGCGGAACATGACGCCGATGACCTGGCAGGCTTCGATTGCCTATCAGTTCGACTGGAATCCTTGGGTACAGGAGATCGGGGCCCAAGGCGATTTCATCTCGGTGGGATATTCCGGCAGCAAGGATATGGCGGGCGTGACCATCCTGCAGAACGGCCTACCAACGCGGATTGGATTCGTCCCGCAACACCGGCTTTTCGTTACAGGAGGCGAATGGGTAATGGACGGCCTGAAGGTGGCCGTGGAATATTCAGCCAACTGGGACTACCCGGTGAGCGCCGGCGGTACGGGTAGAGTCGCGCATGGCTGGTTCGGATTGATCCAGCTCAATTTTTGATCCGTCGTCTCCTGGCGCTCAGGGATATGGTATCTGTTCCAAAAGGCACGGTGGTGCCGGTTGTGGCAAGCTCCACCTCAACAGGACAACGGATCGATTGCTACAGGCCTCCCGGGTTCTATCCTCGGTGGCGCGAAAGCCGAAGCCGAGGCAAATGGCGGCAGTTACCTCATACCTTTATCACCTAAGCGAGCCAGCGTTTTCGGCGTTTGTAGTGTTTCACATCGCGGAATGATTTTCGTTTTTCCCCGGCGACGCCAAGATAGAATTCCTTGACGTCCTCATTTGCAGCGAGCGCCCGCGCCTCCCCGTCCATCACCACACGGCCATTTTCGAGGATATATCCATGGCTGGCGTAGTTGAGCGCCATATTGGTGTTCTGCTCGGCAAGAAGAAACGAGACACCTTCCTTGAAATTTAGATCCTTCACGATCTCGAAGATCTCCTCGACGATCTGCGGCGCGAGGCCCATCGAAGGTTCGTCGAGCAGGATCATCTTGGGGCGCGACATCAGCGCGCGGCCGATCACGCACATCTGTTGTTCCCCGCCCGACGTATAGCCTGCTGTCGAACCGCGGCGCTCTCTGAGACGGGGAAAATAGGCATAGACTCGCTCCAGATCCTGCGCAATCGCAGCCTTGCCGTCCGTGCGCGTAAAGGCGCCGGTCAGGAGATTTTCTTCGACCGTGAGGTGAGCGAAGCAACGCCGCCCCTCCATCACCTGAATGCAGCCGCGCCGTACCACCTCGTTAGGCGACAGCGACTGCACTTCGACGCCGTCGAACAGAATCGAGCCCTTGGTGACCTCGCCACGCTCTGCATGCAGCAGATTGGAGACCGCCTTTAGCGTCGTGGTCTTGCCCGCACCATTGGCGCCGAGAAGCGCGACAATCCCGCCCCGCGGCACATCCAGTGATACACCCTTCAACACAAGGATGACGTGACTGTAGACAACCTCGATATTGTTGACCGACAGAATCATCGCTGTCGCTTCTGTCGCCGTCCTGGGGATTGACACGCAGCCCCCTCCAAACGCTTGCAGCTTCCGGGATATCCGGGAAGAGGCGAACGCTCCTCCCGGATCGCTGAATTCGTTCAGCTTTCTTTCGAGCAGTCGCGCGGCTGAATCTTCTTGTCCGCGGCGTACTTCGCGGAAACATCTTCGACGAGCGGCTCAGTTATGGATTGGTTGGCCGTGTACCAGTCGGAGATGATTTTCCAGTCCTTGCCGTCCCATTGCTGCACGCGCCCCTCGCGCGCACCCTCGTGGTCGGAGCAGGAAATCTTGATCGGCTTCAACATACCTTCGAAGCCGAGTTCCTTGAGACGTGCATCGGAGATGTTGAGGTTCTCAAGCCCCCAACGGACCTGCTCGCCCGTCAGCGGCTTCTGGCCGAATTTCTCCTGCGCCTTGCGGATCGCCTCCACGCCGAGCATACCATTCACTAACCCGCGGTTATAGAGAACTTCGCCGACCTTGCCAGGCTCCGCCAAACCTTTGCCCTTTGCATAGACGTACTTCTCCACGTCGGCGTGCACGGAGAACTTGCCCGCGCCGTGCTGAAGCATCAGCGCCTTGTAACCAGCGCCTTGAGCGCCTGCGGGCGTAACATCCGGTTCTGCGCCCGACCACCAAACACCGATCATCCTGTCGCGCGGATAGGCAACAGCTACCGCTTCCTTGATTGCCGTGCCGTTCATGACGCCCCAGCCCCAGAGCAAAACATAGTCCGGCCGGTTCTGACGGATCGCCAACCATTGCGACTTCTGTTCGACACCGGGGTGCGTGACCGGGATCGGCGTGAACTCAAAGCCGTGCTTCTGTGCCAGCACCTGCAGCGCGGGGATCGACTCCTTGCCGTACGGGCTGTCGTGATAGACCAGCGAAATCTTCTTGCCTTTCAGCTTGTCGAAGCCGCCAAGTTCCTTGGCGATGTGCTGGACGGCGATATCGGCCGCGGACCAATATGTGCCGAGCAGCGGGAAATTGTACGAGAACACCGCTCCGTTCTTGGAGTCGGCGCGGCCATAACCCATCGTGATAATCGGGATTTTGTCGGTCGCGGTCTTTTCGGTGAGGGCGAACGTAATGCCGGTCGACAGCGGATTGAAGAAGGCCGCGCCAGTCGGACCCTTGCCTTTGAGACGCTCGTAGCACTCAACTCCCTTGTCGGTGGCGTAGCCGGTCTCGCATTCCTCGAGCAGGAGCTTGACGCCGTTGATGCCGCCGTCGCGCTCGTTGACCAGGTTATAATAGTCGGCCATGCCGTTTGCGAACGGCACACCATTCACGGCGTACGCGCCCGTCCGGTAGGACAATATCGGAATGAACTGTTCGTTCTGTGCTGCAGCCGGAGCGGCAAGCGCCACGCCCGATAGTATGGTTGCCGCCAATATCAGTTTATTGCGTACCATATCGACGTCCTCCTCGTTCAGCCCGGCTTTGCGGTGCCGGGTTTTGCGGGCTTGCTCGCTCCTCCTGCCAACAATCGCCGCTCCGCGTTGCGATCACCGGCTTCTTGCGCTGACCGCCCCTTCAGTACGGAAACGGCCAAAGTCTGAGTTTCTCCTTGCCAAGCGATATGAGCCGGGCAAATCCATGTGGCTCTTTGATGAGAAGATAGCAGATCAACGATCCGAAGATGATGAACTCCAAATGAGTGATCGTTTCTGTCGACAGCGGCACGCCGAGCTGGGTAGGCATCAGGTTCAGCATGATGGGCAGGATGAGGATAAAGGCCGCACCCAGGAACGAACCCGCAATCGATCCCAGCCCGCCGATGATCACCATGAACAGTAGCTGCAGCGAACGGTCGATCGAGAACGCGAGCGGCTCCCACGAGCCCAGATAGACGAACGCCCAGAGTGCGCCAGCTACGCCGATGATAAATGCGGAGACCGCGAAAGCCGTAAGTTTCGCGTAGAGCGGCCGGATGCCTATCAGTTCGGCGGCGATGTCCATATCGCGGATTGCCATCCATTGTCTGCCGAGATTGCCGCGAACGAGGTTCTTAGCGAGAACCGCGAACACCGTTACGAAGGTCAGGGCCAGCAGGTAACGCTCGACCGGTGTGCTTACGACCAACCCGAAGAAATTGAGTGCCGGCGCATTGACCGACCCCGAGGGCGAGTAATTGGTGAACCACGGCACCCGCAGGAACACCCAGTCGAAGAAGAATTGCGCTGCGAGCGTGGCAACCGCCAGATAGAGGCCTTTGATCCGTAGACTGGGAACACCGAACAGGATTCCGACAACCGCCGCCGCGAGCCCGCCGAGCAAAATGGATACCAGTACGGGCAATGGCGGAATCGCAATCGCGAAGCCAGGCCAGGCGAGCGGAATATGAACGCCAGTCCCCAACTTGTAGGCGGAGTAAGCGCCGACGGCCATGAACGCGCCGCTGCCGAGCGATATCTGCCCGCAATAGCCGACGAGAATGTTCACGCCGATCGCAGCGAGTGCGAGGATCAGGAAGGGCAACAAGATGGCCCACAGCAGATAGTCGCCGGCGAACGGCCAAATATGGAAAGTCGCCAGCAGCGGTACTCCGACAAAGGCGATCCCCAGCAGGATACCGAGCGCAATGCGATCCTGGCGGTTCGGGAAGATCGCCATGTCTTCCGCGTAGGTCGTCTTGAATTGGCCTGCCTCGCGATAAAGCACGACGAACTCCTCGTCTCAGATGCGCTCGATGATCCGCTCCCCGAACAGCCCCTGCGGCCGTACGAGCAGCACCGCCAACGCCAGCACATAGGCAAACCAATATTCGATACCGCCACCAATATGAGGCCCCAGGAACACCTCGGCGATCTTCTCGCCCGCGCCCACAATAAGTCCGCCGACGATGGCTCCCGGGACCGAGGTAAGGCCACCAATGATCAGAACCGGCAATGCTTTCAGCGCGAGAAACGTGATGGAGAACTGTACGCCCAGCTTGGTACCCCACACGGTCGCCGCAACCAGCGCAACGAGACCAGCAGCAAGCCAGACCACGAACCAGATCCAGCTGATTGGAATCCCGACCGACTGCGCGGCCAGGTGGTCGTCGGCAACCGCCCTGAGCGCGCGGCCGGTCTTGGTACCCTGGAAGAAGATCGCGAGGCCCGCGACCAGAATGCCGGCGATAAGGGCACCCCAGACGTCTAGCTTGCTGACCAGGATTCCACCCGGAAAATGGCTCTCGAAAAGAAGCCAGACGTCAGTCGGGAACAGTCGCAAAGGGTAAACATCGGAACCGAAGATCATCTGCGCTGCCCCCTCAAGGACGAATGTCACGCCGATGGTGGACATAAAAAGCGTGAGGCCGTCCTGATTAACAAGCGGTCCGACCGCGAACCGCTCAATCAGCCAGGCTGTAATCGCCATGACCACAGCAGCGAAGCCAATGCCGAGAATGATCGCCACCCATAGCGCGAAGTCCCGAGCTACCAGCAGGTCGAGCGAGCGAACCAGCGCAAGTCCGGCAAGCAACACCATCGCGCCTTGGGCAAAATTAAAGACACCCGATGCTTTGAAGATCAGCACGAAGCCGAGCGCGACCAGCGAATACAACACACCGGTCATCAATCCGCCAATCAGCACTTCGAGAAATTGACCCAATGCAATCACGCAATGCTCCCTAGTGCGGGACGCCAAGATAGGCATCGACCACGCCCTTATTCCTTTTGACCTCATCCGGCGTGCCGTCGGCGATCTTCACGCCATGATCGAGCACCACCACGCGATCAGAGAGATCCATCACCACAGCCATGTCGTGCTCGATCAGCGCAATGGTCGTGCCGTAATGAAGGTTCACGTCGATGATGAACCGCGACATGTCCTCCTTCTCCTCGAGGTTCATGCCTGCCATCGGTTCGTCGAGGAGAAGAAGATCGGGCTCCATCGCAAGGGCGCGGCCGAGTTCAACTCGTTTCTGCAAGCCATATGGCAACCGTGCGACCGGCACTTTGCGGATCGCCTCAATCTCCAGAAAATCGATGATCTCCTCGACCCGGTGACGATGCTCGATCTCCTCTGCCAGCGCAGGGCCGTAACGCAACATCTGCCAAACAAGGCCCCGGCGCATCTTCAATGTGCGGCCAGCCATGATATTGTCGAGCGCGCTCATTCCCTTGAACAGTGCGACGTTCTGAAACGTGCGCGCGATGCCGCCACGGGACGCCTCAAAAGGCTGCATCCTGGCGCGGGTCAGTCCCTTGAAGGCGATGGCGCCATGATCGGGATGATAGAAACCGTTGATGACGTTGAGCATAGAGGTTTTGCCGGCGCCGTTCGGTCCGATGATGGCGCGAATTTCGCCCTTGATGATGTCGAACGAAACATTCGTCAGCGCTTTGACGCCGCCGAACGCCAGCGATACGCCCTCGACCTGAAGCAGTATTTTGTTCCTGTCCGGCGCCCTCATGCGGCCTTCTCCAGGGATTCCATCGAGCGAGATACTTGCAAATCACGGATCTTGACCCGTGCCGCGATCACACCCTTGCGGCCATCCTCGAAAGTGACTTCGGTGGAGATGTCGGCTTCATGCGAGCCGTTGTAGAGTGCCGCGACCAGCGGCGCATAACGCTCGGCAATGAACCCGCGGCGAACTTTCTGCGTGCGGGTCAATTCGCCATCGTCTGCATCAAGCTCCTTATGCAAAATGAGAAAGCGGCGAATCTGCGCGCCCCCCATCACCTTTTCGTCCGCGAGGGAGCGGTTCACCTCGGCAACATCTTTCGCGACCATATCGTAGATCAGCGAATGACCGGCAAGCTCCTGATAGGACCCGTAGCCGATGTTGTTACGTTCTGCCCAACTCGCCACGGCAACCGGGTCGATATTGAGTATGGCGCAAACGAACTCCCTGGAGTCGCCGAACGTGACCGCCTCCTTGATGTTGGGAAAGAACTTCAGCTTGTTCTCCAGATACTTCGGCGCAAACATCGTTCCGTCAGCGAGCCTGCCGACATCTTTCGCGCGATCGATGATCTTCAGATGTCCGGTCTTCTCGTCGAAGAAGCCCGCATCGCCGGTCTTGACGTAACCGTCGGACGTCATGGTCTCCGCGGTCTTCGCCTGATCCTTGAAATATCCGGCGAACATGCCGGGCGAGCGAAAATGCACTTCGCCTGTTTCTGTGATGCGGATGTCGACGTTGGGCGCGGCCGGCCCAACCGTATCGGAGTAGACCTCCCCATCGGGCTGGCACGTCACGTAGAGGAACGCTTCGGTCTGACCGTAGAGTTGCTTCAGGTTCAGTCCGATCGAGCGGTAGAACGCGAACAGATCCGGACCGATAGCCTCGCCAGCGGTGTACGCAACGCGCACGCGAGACAAGCCAAGAACATTCTTCAGAGGCTCGTAGACGAGCAAGCGCCCGAGAGCATACAGCAGCCGGCCTGACAGCGGCACCGGATCTCCGGTCAGGATCGACGCGCCATACCGGCGCGCGATGCCGAGAAAGTAATTGAACATTCGCCGCTTGATGGGTGCGGCGTCCTCCATGCGGATCATCACCCGCGTCAGCATGGCCTCAAAGCCGCGCGGCGGGGCGAAGTAGAAGGTCGGTCCGATCTCACGCCGATCCTGCTCGATCGTTTCACCACTCTCGGGACACGCCGTGCAGAATCCGGCGACAAGGCCTTGCACATAGTTGAGGTAATGGTCGCCCACCCAGGCCAGCGGCAAATAGGCGAACACCACGTCGTTGTCGGTCAGCTTGTCGAAGCTGACGGTATCCGTCGCGGCATCGATGCAGCCTCGTGCCGACAGCACCACGCCCTTCGACGCACCAGTCGTTCCCGAAGTGTAGAGGATGATCGCGATGTCAGAATCGTCGCCCTGGCGGACGAGTTCATCGATCTGTCCGCCAAGCTCCGCGTCGGCTGCAAGCGCTGCTCGGCCGTCTTCGATGACGCCGCCGATTGCGGCCAACCGGCCGTGATCATAGTCGTCAAGGCCGCGCGTCTCGTCATAGACAATCCTCTCGAGATGCGGCACTCGGTCGGATACGGACAAGACTTTGTCGACTTGCTCCTGATCTTGCGCTGCAACAAGCTTTACGTCGGCGTGGGCGAGGACATAGGCAAGTTCGTCAGCCACTGCATCCGAGTAAACCGGAACCGGAATCGCACGCAGCGCCTGCGCTGCCATGATGGTCCAATAGAGCTTTGGCCGATTGGAACCGACGACGGCAATCTTGTCTCCTGGCTGTAATCCAAGTCGATGCAAGCCCGCAGCATAAGCGCGCACGATCTCGGCCACTTGTGCCCAGGTCCACGTCTGCCAGATGCCAAGACTCTTGTACCGAAACGCCGGACGGCCGCTAAATTGCGCGGCATTTCGCAGCAGCAACTTGGGGAACGTGTCAAACGATCCGCCAACGGCCATGTCGGCCTCCACCGAAAAACCGGCCCGTTGGTTCGCGCCTGCTTATGGTGACCTGCGCGCTACTCGCAGCAGCCATGCCAGATCCGCATGCTTCGCTTCACAATACAACGGATCGCAAGGCGCACAAGCTTCCGTTTGGCAGGCACGGTAGCGGAAACTCACCGCATCCGTGCGGTGGTCGGGTTCTCGGTTCTGTCCTGATTGGTGGCCGCACGGCATTCAGAACAAGACTATGAGCTCATACGCAATTGAAATAGCTCGCGGTTTTTCCCGCCGCCCTCAATGGTTCGACAGCGGTCGGCCCCGACCGCGGCCTCCCGCGCTGCGGTAGGGAAATTCAGCACGCCTCACAACAGCGTGCCCCTTTCTCCCTGGGATCGTAGTATTATCGTCGCGAGCCGTCGAAGCTTCGAGATCGAGGATTTCGCGTACGTCGCGGCGTTCGAACAGATGGACTCCAGATCAAGCTGATGATCGCGGCTGCGGTCGGACGGCGCGGCAAATGGGGGACATTATGGCGCGTGACGACAAAGCCCGGGCAACTCTGATCCGGGATGCAGCGGGCAACGTGCAGCCGGGCAAGAGCCCGCGGGCCTTTGCCGAGCCTTTGTTCGGCTACAGCAATATTGAAGACCTCGCCAATTACGATGCCGCCTCGCTTGCCCTCCTGGCAGAGCAAGCCTGGGAGCACGTGCAGCGGCGCACGACAGGCAGCGCCGATGTCCGCGTCGTCAACCCAATGTTGCCGGACGGGCGCGAGATTTCCGTGCTCGAAATTCTCAACGACAATATGCCATTCCTGTTCGATTCCACCATGGCTGAGCTCGCCGAACAGGGCATCGAAGTCACCCTCGTCGCTCACCCGATCATCGCCGTGGAGCGCGATGACCAGGGCAAGCTGCTGCGCTTCTACGGCGAAGCACTGCCCGAGGGAGCAAGGGGCACGCGCGAAAGCCTGATTCACCTCCACATTACCCGCCTGGACGCCGATACCGATCGCCAAAGGTTGATCGACAGCCTCACCAGAACGTTGAACGACGTCCGCGCCTGCGTCACCGACTGGCGCGCCATGCGTGACCGTGTCGAGGAAGCGATCAAGACTTTCTCCTCCAATCCGCCGCCGCTGCCGATCGACGAGGTCGCCGAAGCCAACCAGTTCCTGCAATGGCTCTGCGCGGACAATTTCACCTTCCTTGGCGTGCGTGAATATCGCTTCTCGCCCGACAGCGATGCGTCCGACGTCATTATGACCGGTGAAGGCCTCGGCATCTTGCGCGATCCCGACGTGAAGGTCCTGCGCCGCGGCAGCGAAATGGTGGTGATGACGCCGGAAATTCGCGACTTCATGCACGAGCCGACCCTTCTGATCGTCATCAAGGCCAACGTCTCCAGCCGCGTCCATCGCCGCATCCGGATGGATTATGTGGGCATCAAGCTCTATACGCCTGACGGCCGGCTCGAGGGCGAATTGCGCGTCGTCGGCCTTTTCACCTCGGGCGCCTATACCCGCTCGGTACGACAGATCCCTTATGTCCGCCACAAGATTTCGGGGGTGCTGCAGCGCGCGGGCTTCGACCCGAGCGGCCATTCCGGCAAAGCGCTCATGCATATTCTCGAAGAGTATCCGCGTGACGAACTGTTCCAGATCGACATCGACACTCTCAACAATTTCGTCATAGAGATCCTGATCCTCTACGAGCGCCCCCGCGTCCGGGCGCTGGCGCGGGTGGACAAGTTCGATCGCTTCGTCTCCATCCTCACCTTCATTCCGCGCGAGAAATACGACACCAACGTCCGTACGCGCGTCGGCGCCTTCCTGGCGCAGGCCTACAAGGGGACGCTGTCCGCCTCCTACGTATCATTCCCTGAAGGGGCGCTCGCGCGCGTCCACTACATCATCGGGCGCTATGAAGGCAAAACTCCCGTCGTCGAGCGCACCACGCTCGAAGCCGGGATCAGCGCCATTGCCGCGACCTGGGCTGACAGGCTGAAGGCCGCGCTCACCTTGTCGACCGATGGCATGCGGGCGCGCATGCTCACCACCCGCTACGCCCAGGCCTTTAGCGGCGGCTATACCGAGGTGTTCAGTGCGGAACAGGCGATCACCGATATCGCTACCGTCGAAAAGCTCACGCCAGCGCGCCCGGTGACGATTTCGGTGCACCGTCTCGAAGGCGAGGACGATCCCAGGCGCTTCGGCCTGAAGGTGTTTTCGGACGCCGCACCGCTGTCGCTGTCTTACCGCGTGCCGGTGATCGAGAATCATGGCCTGCGCGTGGTCAACGAACGCACCTACCAGATCGTGCCCGGCACCAGGGCGGCGCCGGTCTGGCTGCACGACATGACGATCGAGACCAGCGACGGCCAGCCAGTTGCGATCACCCCGGAATTCAGCCATCGCCTCGAAGCCTCGATCATGGCGGTGGTCCGCGATCTCGCCGAATCCGATGGGTATAACGCGCTGATCCTCCGCACCGCCCTGGGCTGGAGGGAAATCTCGGCCATCCGGGCACTGTCGCGCTACCTGCACCAGATCCGCGCTCCGTTCACCCAGGACTATATGTGGGAGACCTCGCGCAAGAACGCCGCGATCACGGCCAACCTCGTCGCGCTGTTCCAGACCCGCCTCGATCCACGCCTCGCCTTAACGGATGCCGAGCGCTCGGCGCGCGAGACCGCCCTGCTTGCCGAGATCGAGGAGCAGCTCAAATCCGTCGCCTCGCTCGATGAAGACCGCATCCTGCGTCGCTTCACCAATCTGGTGCAGGCAACCATCCGCACCAATCTGTGGCAGACCGGCGAGGATGGACATCCGCGTCCGGTGATCTCCTTCAAGTTCGAGGCACGCCGCATCGACGACTTGCCCGCTCCACGACCTCTTTACGAGATCTTCGTCTATTCACCTCGTGTCGAAGGTATTCATCTGCGCTTCGGCAAGGTTGCGCGCGGGGGCTTGCGCTGGTCCGACCGGCCGCAGGATTTCCGCACCGAGATCCTCGGCCTCGTGAAGGCGCAGCAGGTCAAGAACGCCGTGATCGTGCCTGTCGGCGCCAAGGGCGGTTTCGTGCCCAAGCGCCTGCCGCCGCCTTCGAATCGCGATGCCTGGCTCGCGGAAGGCACCGAAGCCTATCGCATCTTCGTTCGCTCGCTGCTCGAACTCACCGACAATCTCGATGGCGACATCGTCGCGCCGCCTGACTCCACTGTGCGCCACGACGGCGACGACCCCTACCTCGTCGTCGCCGCCGACAAGGGCACCGCCACCTTCTCCGACGTCGCCAACGCGATCTCGGCCGAGAAGAACCATTGGCTCGGCGATGCCTTCGCTTCCGGCGGCAGCCAGGGCTACGATCACAAGAAGATGGGGATCACGGCGCGCGGCGCCTGGGAAGCGGTTAAGCGTCACTTCCGCGAACTCGGCACCGACATTCAGACCATGCCGTTCACCGCGGTCGGCGTGGGCGACATGTCCGGCGACGTTTTCGGCAATGGCATGCTGCTGTCGCCGGCAACAAGGCTTGTGGCGGCTTTCGATCATCGCGACATCTTCATCGACCCCTCGCCTGATCCTTCGATCAGCTTCGCCGAGCGCAAGCGCCTGTTCGACCTGCCGCGATCGAGCTGGCAGGACTACAACAAGTCGCTTATCTCGCAGGGCGGCGGCGTGTTCTCGCGACAGCTCAAGGCAATCCCGCTCGCTCCGGAAGTACGCACCCTGCTCGATCTCGACAAGCCGCAAGCCACACCTTCCGAGGTGATGACGGCGATCCTGAAGGCGCGCGCGGACCTTCTGTGGTTCGGCGGCATCGGCACCTATGTGCGCTCCTCCTGGGAAAGCGACGATCAGGTCGGCGACCGCGCCAACGATCCGATCCGCGTCACGGGTGGCGACGTGCGCGCCCGGGTGGTTGGCGAAGGCGCCAATCTCGGCGTCACCCAGCGCGGCCGCATTGAAGCGGCGCAAAAGGGCGTCAAGCTCAACACCGACGCCATCGACAATTCAGCCGGCGTGAACACATCCGACGTTGAGGTCAATATCAAGATCGCGCTGGCGCGCCTCGAGCGCGAGGGACGCCTCAGCCCCGCTGACCGCAACAGTCTGCTTGCGGCAATGACCGACGAGGTCGGCGCGCTGGTGCTCCGCAACAACTATCTGCAGACGCTGGCGCTCTCTCTCGCCGAGCGCAAGGGCGTAGCCGAGACCAGCTTCCTTACCCGCCTGATGCAGTCGCTTGAGCAGCGGGGCTTGCTTAGCCGCGCGGTGGAATTCTTGCCCGACGACGCAGCGCTCACCGAGCGCACACGACGCGGCCAGTTCCTGACGCGGCCCGAGCTTGCCGTGTTGCTCGCCTACGCCAAGTTGACCCTCTACGATGACCTGCTCGTCACCAGCGTACCCGATGATCCCTATCTTGCCCGCGAGCTCATCCAGTATTTTCCGCGCGAAATTCAGGACAAATTCCCGACAGCGGTCGAATTCCATCGCCTGCGGCGGGAGATCATCGCGACCAGCCTCGCCAATGCGGTGATCAACCGCGGCGGCCCGGCCGGTGTCGTGCGACTGATCGACGAGACGGACGCCGATATTGCGACCATCGTCATGGCCTACGTGGCGGTCGATGAATGCTACGGACTGAAGTGGCTCAATGACTCGATCGATGCACTCGATACCTGCATCGACGGGCAGGTGCAGCTGTCCCTCTACGCTTCCGTGCAGGACCTCCTGCTCTCCCGCATGGTCTGGTACGTGCGCAATGTCGACTTCAAGGATGGACTGGAGGCCGTCGTCGCACGCTTCGGCCCAGCTATCCGCCAGATCGTCGCCGGGCTCGACACCGCGCTGCCTCCGGACTTGCAGGCCGCGCGAGGCAAGCGGCGGCAGGAACTCAGCGACGCGGGTGTCCCGGCGGGCCTCGCCGGCGAGCTCGCCGATCTCGACTCTCTAGTCTCAGCACCTGACATCGTGACCGTTGCCGAGCGCACCACGCGCCCGATCGGCGATGCCGCCGCGACCTTCTACGCCGCCGAGGCGAATTTCCGTCTCGATCGTATCATCGCCGCCGCGCGCAACGTGCCGGCCAACGACTATTTCGAGCGTATGGCCATCGATCGAGCCGTTGAGCAGATCGCCGGCGCCGAAAGGAGACTGGCCGCGGACATGCTGGCGACGGGCCAGTGCGGCCAGCAGGCCGTCGAGACATGGCTCTCGGTCCACCCCGAAGCGACGCGCATCCGCCGCTCGGTCGAGGAAATTGCCGCCAGCGGCCTGACGCTGGCCAAGCTGACGGTGGCGGCGAACCTGCTGGGCGACTTGGTCAAAGCCTGAGGGTGTGGGAGGCAGCCGTGTGATAAGCGCAATGCTGGCGCAGGTTGTTAACCGACGAACGGAGGAATCCAATGATCCACGCCACTTGCCATACCGCCGACAATGTCCGCTACATCGAGTTCGATGCCACTCCCTGGTTCAGCGAGGCTGATGCTCCGAGCATTATCGATTTGGCCCGGCGAGGATGGGCCAGCACGGCAATTGCAGATTCCCTCGAACACCGACGAGGATACGAACGCTTGCACGACCTTATCGAGTATGCGGCGAAGCGACTGCAATCAGAATCCCTGGAGGACCCAACATGGGAAACCTTCGAGTGTGTCGTCGATGGATCCGAGGCCGTCGCCTGGCTCGAAAAGAACCGGCCCGACGTTGTGGCAAGGATCCCGTAAGCGCCGGAAGCGATCGCAGCATCGGTTACGGCAGTTCAGATGAACGAAATCAATGCGCTAATCCCCAACTCCAATTTACAATAGTAGGTCTATATTTTATGCAAATTGCGATTCCTGGACGGTGCTCACGCTACCACCCATCGTGGCGCCTGACGTCTGCTAGGGGCCCAGAAGCGGCCACTGAACCGATTTGAGGCCCGCGCTCGCTAGTCCGCGCTTTAATTGGTCGATCCACGCAATCCGACATGCCGTTGCAGTGCAGATCGTACCTCAACCTGCGCTGAAGGTGGCACGCTCCTTCAGGCGCTCGCGCAACGCCAGCCCCATCAGCGCGCCCGGCGTCCAGATGCCACCCTCGCCCGCCACGTCGCGCACGAGGCAGAGATCGCTCTCGGCGGTCATCTTGCTGGTCGAGCCGTAGCCCGGATCGCGGTCTCCCCTGACTACCGCTTCGACCCGTCCGCCGTCCGGCTGGCTTGTAAATCCACTGAAGGACGCGCAGTCTTGTTTGCCCGGCCCTCCCGGTAATCTGGGCCTGATGATGCTCACGATTGCGCGGCATCAAATCATGATTCGGAACGGACTTTATCTGGCTGAGACAAGGTTTCTGGACGGCGTCGACGCCTACAATCGACATGTCATGGTGCTGCGTGATGGCACCATGCGTGGGGGCGGTGGATATTACTACAGCGTCGGAAGCTACACTTGTTCTTGCGGCAAGTGGAAAGGTGAAATGACGAGCCGAGAGCATTCACCTATTTCGATCGAGTATCCATGGGCACGAAAGATTCTTACAATTGGATTTACTGGGACCTATCGCGATGACAGTGCCGAGTTCGAAGCCACGGCACTAGCTGGTAAGCAGTCCTTTCGATTCAAATCCGTCTACCGGCTGCTCTTCGCAGATTGAAAGAGGTGCGGACTAGCGATCAGTCTCCGCAACGCGACCCAGTGATTCTGAGGGTGCAACAATCTGGCGTGAGCAAAATGCTGCCTGTGGCTTGTGTTGTAGTGGTTGCCGAAGACAAAAACCTTCGAAGTGCACCAAATGATCCGCTCCAATTCCACGAATGTGCGCATCTTTAGCTGATACTTCCACAGCACCAGGTGTTGAATAAAGTTTCACGTGAGGCCCCATGCCCAGAACGTCAGTCGCCGATAACAGATCGGGTTGAATCACAGTGACGCAACTTGTAGATCGGTAGATTGGCGCCGAAAAATTGTGGCGCCAGTTGTCAAAGAAGATGATGACGCTCAGGTGACGCCGACAATGCTCCAACGCGAGCCCTCAATCACTTCCAATAGTTTGGGCGAACAACTCCCAATTTTCTCCATTGAACCGCTGAAGGCGCAACGCCTCAATCGGAAAATAGTCGTCAGGCGCCGTCTTGATCTTGATTCCCGGCAGCAACATCGGCACTACGACATCAAGATTTGCCGCCTCGTCATGGAGCGTATTCCGCTTTGAATACCAGCCCGCCTGAACTGCTTTTTCGAGTTCAACCTGGCCGCTGCCGTGATGCCGACAGCGCGGTGAGGATCAGAGGCGCCGCCGATCAAATCGCGTAAAAGCGCCATCACGCCTCATGCAAGGCCTGCGCGATGTCTGCGATCAAATCGGACGGGTGCTCGATGCCGATCGACAGTCGGATCGTGGAATCGAGAACGCCGATCTTTTGACGGACTTCGACGGGAACACCGGAGTGGGTCATGCTTGCCGGCAGGCTGGCAAGTGACTCCGTGCCGCCGAGGCTCACCGCAAGCTTGAAGATTTGCAGCGAATTAAGAAACCGAGATGCCGCCGCCTGGCCGCCGACGATGTCGAACGAGAATGTCGAGCCCGCCCCCAGGCATTGTCGCGCGAACAAGCGGCCCGCATACGAGGCTTCATCGTGATGAGCGAGGTAATGGACCTTCTCCACCTTGTCGTGGTCGCGCAAAAAATCCGCCACGAGTTGCGCATTCTGGTTGGCCTTCTCCATGCGCAAGCTTAGCGTCTCGAGCGACCGGCCGAGCATCCAGCAGGAATGAGGATCCAGTTGGGTTCCGATCGCGCCTCGCAACGCCTTGATGTCTTTGATGAGGGATTTTGAGCCTAGTGCCGCGCCAGCGATCAGGTCGGAATGGCCGCCGACATATTTGGTCAGCGAGTACAGCGAAAGATCCGCGCCATGTTCGATTGGCCGCTGGAAAATGGGCCCCAGCAGCGTGTTGTCGCATGCGACGATCGGAACGTAGTCCTGCGCCTTGCCGATATTGTCAGCGATCCGGCGGACCATGGCGATATCGACGAGTCCGTTGGTCGGATTTGCCGGGGTTTCGATGAGAACGATCGCGACCCGCCCTTTTCGCATGGCTTCGTCTGCCGCCAGTTTGACAGCGTCTTCGTCGATCCCGTCAGCAAAGCCAACCGCGCCAATCGAGAAGCCGGCGAGCGTTTTCGCAAGCAGCGTTTCCGTCCCGCCGTAGAGCGGCTGCGAATGCAGGATCACGTCGCCTGGCCGCGCGAAGGCCAGGATCGTGGTCGCAATCGCCGACATGCCGGACGAGAACAGCGCACAGGACTCCGCACGCTCGTAGACCGAAAGCCGGTCTTCCACGATTTCGCTGTTGGGATGATTGAACCGCGAATAGACGAGGCCCGCCCCCATGCCTTCGGGCGGCTCACGCCGACCGGAGACGAAATCGAAGAAATCCTTGCCGTCTTCGGTGGTCTTGAACACGAAAGTGGAGGTCAGGAAGACCGGTGGCTTGACGGCTCCTTCCGACAATTGCGGGTCATAGCCGTAGTTGAGCATCAGCGTTTCGGGGTGCAGCATGTGGTTCCCGATGTGGGTTTTCGACGGAAACGGTTTGGCCATGGTCTGTCTCGCTGCCTTGAGTGAACACTCAAAACCCGACGCACCCCGACTCTGGAGACCTAAAACGCCAGACTGGGCAGATCGAGCTTGCCGGCTGGAGCGGATTCTATCGCAGATTCGCAAGCCGCGTCGGCCACATCGCTAACGGGACGCTCAGCCGGCCTTGTGCGGCCTGTTCAGAAAGTAGTCGCGATTGCCCAATGCCGTCTCTGCGTACTGATCGATCGCAACGATGATTGCCTGGACGTGCTGATAGCACCAGCCCTCGCGCGTCGCCCGGAGGCGCACTTCGGCGAGCGCCTTGATCCATGGCGAATTGTCCGCCTTGTCGTCGTACCACGTAAGAGGCTCGCGCATCACCAACTCCTCCCGCCAAGCGCGCGCCCTTTCGCCGGGGCGCCCTGCTCTCTCTTGAGGCGGTCTCGCTCGGCGCAAAGCTCGTCAATCTTGTTGAGCATCCGCTCCAGCAACGCCTCAGCCGGCGTCGTCGGTATTCCGGCGCGCTGAAGCTGGCGGATCTCGCTGCGTTGACGATGAACCTGTCTTCGCATTCGCTCTATTTCGCCGCGGATGTAGTCGACATCGGGCATGCCATATCCCCTGCATTTGCCAATTCTTCCCAATAAGAACAAAATAAGAACATTTCAGCAAGCCCCCAGAAATTGCGATCGTTTACGCCTCCACCCCAATCCGTTTGAACGACGCCTCGCTTTGGACTTTCCCCCTACTGCCTGTGCCATATTACCAGCAAAGGGGATGGGGACGGAATGCGCGCTGTTAGGTTGCTGTGCCTAGTTCTGCTGGCACTGGCGTTGGTCGGCTGTCTTGGCATGTCGCGGGCGGAGATCGCCGCCAAGAAGGCCGAACTTGCCGCCAAGGATGACGAAGTCTACAGGGGCTACGGCGCGAGACCTGGAACGGATGTCTACATCAAGTGCCGCATGGCGCAGCAGAAGGCGCGCGACGACGCCGCGGCGATGTCCCAGCCGGCGCGCATACCTACTGCAACTGATAATAAACGGGATCGGCCGCCGAACCGCCTACGTTTGGGGGCGCCTAGGCGCGGAAGCCAGGTCGCTCTTCGAGCATGCGCAAACAGGGACAGGCTGAGCGAAAAGCCCGGCGCCAGCCAACCGGGCTGCTTCGCAAGTATGAATTCCCACGCAGGCAATAGCGGAATTAGAAGTTGATGGTAACACAACCCTTAAATGAGTTACCAATTTTTCCCCGGCATGTCTGATCCAGATCAGACTTTTGCGGTGAAAGACCCGCGGTTTCCTCGATGATTGGGCTTGCGCGCGAAATGATTGCCCCCCTCACCGCGCGTCCCTGGCCAGGGCCGGGGTTATCAGCATGGCGGCTCAGTGTTTTTGCGGATGGCGGAGCGTCTTCCCCCGAGGGAAAATACCTAGCGGGAAATTACCTATCGGGATCGATCTCCAGCTCATAGGTCTTGCCATGCCTTCACGCCTCGGCAGGAAGACGTTGTGCCGATTGCCGATGACGGCGCTTGTCGCGGTCGTACCGGCATTGTCGGCCTGTCAGAAAGACACAGACACCGCAGTTCCTGCGGCCCGCCCGGTTAGAACCATAACGGTTGAGAAGCGCGAGGCCGGCGAGACGCTGACATTTACCGGCCGCATCGAGGCTGAAGATGAAGTGAGCGTGGCGTTTCGGATCTCCGGGCGGCTGGTGGAAAACAGCGGCAAGCTCGGGGACCAGGTGCAGGCCGGGCAAATAATGGCCCGCCTCGAACCGCAAAACGAACTGAACGCATTGCGCCAGGCGCAGGCAGGCCTCGCGGCGGCGCAAGGACAATTGACGCAGGCGCGCAATCACTTCGACCGCCAGGAGACGCTCCTTGCGCAGGGATGGACGACGCGGGCCAATTTCGATGTCGCAACGCAAGCGCAGCAAACGGCTCAGTCGCAGGTAGATGCCGCCGAAGCCCAACTTCGCACCGCGCATGATTTGGTGAGCTTCACCGAACTCAAGGCCGATGCTCCAGGGACCATAACCGCAACAGGCCCCGCCGCGGGGGAAGTCGTTCAGGCCGGGCAAATGATCGCCAGGCTTGCGCGCAAGGACGGTCGCGACGCGGTGTTCGACGTTCCGGCCCAGTTGCTTCGATCGTCGCGCAGCGATTCCCGGATCACCGTCAGCCTGACGGACGATCCGGCAGTGACTGCACAGGGACGAATCCGCGAGGTCGCCGCTCAAGCCAATCCTGTAACCCGCACTTTTGAGGTCAAGGTCGGCCTGACCGATCCTCCACCGGCCATGCGGCTTGGGGCAACCGTCGTCGGACGCCTGCAAACCGACGCCGTGCCAATCATCGACATCCCGGCAACGGCATTGACCAAAGTCAATGAGCGACCTGCCGTCTGGATCGTCGACCCTTCGAGCAAGACGGTATCGATCCGGAACGTCGATGTCCTGCGCTTTGACCAAGCGCGGGTGGTGGTTTCCCAAGGGCTGGATACTGGCGAAGTCGTGGTCACCGCAGGCGTTCAGGCGCTTCACCCGGGCCAGAAGATTCGCCTGCTCGGGTCCGAGCCATGATCAATCTGTCCGAATGGGCGCTCAAACATCGCTCGCTCGTCGCCTACATCATGATCGTTGCCGTCATTGCCGGCGTCATTTCCTATTACCGGCTCGGCCGCAGCGAAGATCCCACCTTCATCATCAAGACCATGGTCGTACAGGCGGCCTGGCCGGGAGCAACCGTCGAAGAGACCCTCAAGCAGGTAACCGAACGGCTCGAGCGCAAACTGCAGGAAACGCCCCACCTCGATTTTCTCCGCAGCTTTACCAGCGCCGGCGTTACGACAATCTTCGTCAACCTGAAGGGCAGCGCAAACGCCAAGCAGGTTTCCGACACCTGGTATCAGGTTCGCAAGAACGTCGGAGACATCCGCCATACCCTTCCGGCAGGAATTGTCGGACCGGGCTTCAACGATGATTTCGGCGATACGTTCGGGATCATCTACGGCTTTACGAGCGACGGCTTCACGCATCGCGAACTGCGCGATCGCGTCGAGGAGATCCGTTCGAAGCTGCTGCTGGTGCCAGACGTATCGAAAATCGAAGTGCTGGGGGCGCAAGACGAGAGAATCTTCGTCGAATTCTCGATGAAGGAACTCGCCAGCCTGGGGATTGACCGATCCGCACTGGTCGCGGCGCTGCAAGCGCAGAACATCGTACGCCCCGCCGGCACGATTCAAACCGGCCATGAAAGCCTTTCGTTGCGGGTTTCAGGCGCATTCACGTCGGAACAGGATGTCGCGAACACCAATTTCGTCGCTGGCGGGCGCGTGCTCCGTCTTAGCGACATCGCGCAGATACGGCGTGACTATTCCGACCCGCCACAGCCGCAATTTCGGGTCAATGGCGAACCGGCGATCGGGCTTGCGATCGCGATGCGGGACGGCGGGGACATTCTTGCTCTCGGCGCAAACATCAAACAACTGATGACGCGGATCACCGCGGACTTGCCGATCGGTATCGAACCGAAGCTCATTGCCGACCAGGCCGTCACCGTCGACGGCGCGATCTCGGAATTCATGACGTCGCTGCTGCAGGCGATCGCCATCATCCTTGTCGTGAGCTTCATCAGCCTCGGCGTCCGACCCGGCTTGATCATTGCGCTTTCGATTCCGTTGACGCTGGCCATCGTCTTTCCGATCATGCAAATCGCGGGCATCGATATGCAGCGCATCTCGCTGGGCGCGCTGATCATCGCTCTCGCCTTGCTCGTCGACGACGCGATGACGACGACCGACGCCACGCTCAATCGCCTGGCGAAAGGCGACGACAAGGTCGAGGCCGCTACATATGCGTTCCGGACCTACGCATTTGCGATGCTGGCGGGAACACTGGTGACCATCGCCGGTTTCGTCCCCGTCGGCTTTGCGGCCAGTTCGGCGGGAGAATACACATTCTCGCTGTTCGCGGTGGTCAGCATCGCGCTGATCGTGTCCTGGTTCGTTGCAGTGATCTTTGCGCCGCTGCTGGGTGTCATCATTCTCAAGCCGCCACGGGCCGCGGCGAGCGCCGATCCCGGCAGGGTTTTCCGATGGTATCGGAATTTCCTCACCTTCGCGATGCGATCGAGATGGCTGACGATTTTCGTTTCGTTGGCGCTCTTCGCAGCATCTTTTCTCGCGCTTCCGCTGATCCCCCGGCAGTTCTTTCCATCCTCGGATCGTCCGGAATTGCTCGTCGATCTCAGTCTGCCGCAGAATTCGTCGATCTATGCCAGCGAAAGCGCGGCACAGCGCCTCGATGCCGCGCTGAAGGGCGATGGCGATGTTGCGCGCTGGAGCACCTATGTGGGGCGCGGCGCCATTCGCTTCTATCTGCCTCTCAACGTTCAATTGCCGAACAACTTCTTCAGTCAGGCGGTCATCGTTGCAAAGGACGTTGCGGCACGCGAACGTCTTCGTCTGAAGCTGGAGAAGATCCTCTCGGATGAATTCCCAGGCGCAATTTCACGGGTCTACCCGCTTGAACTTGGGCCTCCGGTCGGATGGCCGGTGCAGTATCGCGTCAGCGGACCCGACGTAGGTCAGGTACGTGAGATCGCTCTCAAGCTCGCCCAGATCGTCGCAACCGATCACAGGGCCGAAAAGGTCAATTTTGACTGGATCGAGCCCGCCCGACAGGTGCGCATTCGTGTCGACCAGGATGAGGCCCGCCTGCTCGGCCTCAGTTCGCAGGCGCTGGCCGGCGTTCTCAATACCGTCATATCCGGAACCTCCGTCACGCAGGTGCGCGACGATATCTATCTGATCGATGTCGTCGCACGTGCGACGGATGAACAGCGCGTCTCGCTTGCCACCCTGCGCACCATACAGGTGCCGCTGCCGGGCGGGCGGACGGTCCCGCTCAGCCAGTTTGCGGCTTTCGAATACGGGCAGGAATTTCCGCTGATCTGGCGGCGCGACCGCGTCCCGACGCTGACGGTGCAAGCCGACATCGTCGCCGGAGCACTGCCGGAAACGGTAGTGACATCGCTCTCACCCGCGGTGGAAGCCCTGACAAAGACGCTGCCTGCAGGATATCGCATCGTCGTCGGCGGGACGGTCGAAGAAAGCAAGAAGTCGCAGGCTTCCGTCATCGCCGTCGTGCCGGTGATGTTGCTCATCATGCTCACCGTCCTCATGGTGCAGCTGCAAAGCTTCCAACGATTGTTTCTGGTGCTTAGCGTAGCGCCGCTCGGGCTGATCGGCGTCGTCGCGGCGCTCCTGCTGTCCGGCAGGCCGCTGGGCTTCGTTGCCATTCTCGGCATCCTGGCGCTGCTCGGCATGATCACCAAGAATGCCGTGATCCTGATCGGCCAGATCGAGGCCGAGCGCTCCGGCGGAAAGAATGTCTGGGAAGCCGCCATCGATGCCAGTAGCTCCCGCTTCCGTCCAATCATGTTGACCGCCGTGTCTACCGTTCTCGGCATGATACCGATCGCTCCGACGGTGTTCTGGGGACCAATGGCCTTTGCCATCATGGGCGGCTTGCTGGTTGCGACGATTTTGACGCTGATCTTTCTGCCCACATTGTATGTTACCTGGTTCAAGGGAGCTGAACGATCCTCGCCTCCTTCGTCGCGCCCGGCATAGTCGTGCAAGCGGCCGTGCGGGGTCGCGTCAGCAGCCCTCTCATATGAAGTGGTTCGATAGGGTAATTCCTCATCACGGACTGGGTGATTCACCCGATATCGGGGTGCGTTCCAAACGTGCATCTTGCCAACACAATAGACGGAGGTCGCGAAGAGGCGGCACTTGCGTCCGCAGGCAAAGTCAGAGGGCTGATTCATCACAACGCACTGCTTGTGCATCTGATGTTCGAGGGGATTGGCGATCCGGCCTTCGAACACCGTATGCAGCCGTTGCCTTCCGACAAGGGTGATTGCCCCTCTTCGCTCAGGTAATCACCCGATGCCGTGGGACACTCCAATCGTACAATCGTACCGTTCTTGAAAAGGAGGAGATGATGCAAAGTCCCAAGGCACTATTCGCATTTGTCATGCTTGCTCCCGCGCTTTTCGCATTGTCGATTTCCGAAGCGGCGGCGCAGAAGCAACAACAGTCGGCCTCCGCGGCGCGAGCAGAATGCTTCAGGCAGGCCAATGAGGCGGCGGCGGCCGTCAATTTAGCGAGCCCCGCTGCGAGCGCCGAGAGAAACGCAAGGGGTGTGCAGGCCTATCGGGACTGCGCCAGGCGAATGGGAATTCGTCCCTGACGCAGTGGCGTGACACGGCTGCAGCTTCGTTGGAACTGCAGCCGATCTGGCATCATCCAATGAGGTTTTCACCGGCCTACGCCAAGGCCGCGTTTGGCAACTTTCCCGGCTTTTGTGAGCGCTCGGCTGCAGGCCCCTTCATAAGGCAACTGCAGTCCTGAGGGCTGCGAAGGCTCGCTGCTGGATCGAACAATATGGAGATCAGCAGGGTCATGACCTCATCGGAGGAGCAAAACGGGCCCATGGAGCCGCCCGGGAGCGGTCCGGGCACGGTTGCGAGTGCAATTTCCCGCGCGGTCGGATTTTTCGGTTTCTGGCTGGTGCTGACCGGCGCCGATACCGGCGATCTTGCGGCCGGGCTGATTGCCGCAGTTGCAGCGACCTGGGCAAGTCTGCGCCTGATGCCGGCCCAGCAATGGGGCCTGCGTCCCATCAGGCTGATCGGATACGTGCGGCACTTTCTGCGTCAATCGGTCGTCGCCGGGATAGACGTCGCGTGGCGGGCGCTCGATCCGCGGCTGAGGCTGCGTCCGGGCTTCGTGGTCTATCAGACGCAGCTTCCGCCAGGCACGATGCGAGAGGCATTCTGCGCAATCATGAGTCTGATGCCGGGTACGCTTCCGTGCGGTCCCGCAGAAGGACATGGGCTGATGATTCACTGCCTCGATGCGACGCAGCCGGTGGCCGAGCAACTGGCCGTGGAGGAAGCCCTGTGCGTGGAGACGCTCCGGGGAGTGCCGCGTAATGGCTAGCTTCCTGTTCGCAGCCGCAGGCTTCGTACTGGCGATGGTGGCGCTCGGCTTGTTGGTAATTCTTCGCCGTCCGGCCGAGGTCGATCACATGATGGTGGCGCAACTCCTGGGCACCGGCGGCGTCGCCATCCTTCTCTTGCTGGCCGCAGCGACCGAGGCGCCGCCTGTCGTGGACGTCGCATTGCTGCTGGCCCTGCTCGCGGCGTTCGCAGCGGTCGCTTTCGTCAGAAGCGCTTCAGGTTCGGAGCAAGAGATCCCGGAAACAGCGAGCGGCGGATGAAACTTGCTTTCGACATCCTCACCGTGTTCTTCGTCTCCTGCGGCGCGTTCTTCTTTTTGGCGGGAACGGTCGGTCTGCTCCGCTTTCCAGACTCGCTGACACGTCTGCATGCGCTGACCAAGGTGGACAATCTTGGCCTTGGCCTTGTCGTTCTGGGCCTGCTGCCGCAGGCGAGCGGACTGTTCGCCGCATTGAAACTGGTGAGCATCTGGCTGCTGGTCCAATTGTCCGGCGCGATTGTCACACAGCTCATTGCAGGCACGGTTCGACAAAACGGACCAGATGGATGACCATTTCGTCTGCTTTCGATGTCGGTCTTGTCGTCCTGATCCTGGCGGTCGGGGCTGCAACGATCGCCATGCGAGAAGCGTTCGCGGCCGTCATCGGCTACGTCGTCTACGGATTACTGCTGGCCATGGCCTGGGTCAGGCTCGCAGCGGTCGATGTCGCGCTGACCGAGGCCGCAATCGGTGGCGGCATGACCGGGATGTTGATGCTTGGCGCAGTCGCGCGCCTGCGCCTTGCCGAAGGCAACGACATCAGGACCAGCCTGCCGGTACGTCTTGCTGCGGGAGTATTGTGCGTACTTGTCACGGCAGGCGTTGCCGTCGCCATCCTGTCCCCGCCCAAGACTATTCCCACGCTCGCACCGATGGTGATGGAGAACCTGGCGCAAAGCGGGCTCGGCAATCCTGTTGCCGGCGTCCTGTTCGTTTACCGCGCGCTCGACACGCTGCTCGAGAAAGTGGTCCTGATACTCGCTTTGCTCGGTGTCTGGTCATTGGCGCCGGATAGCGTATGGGGCGGCATACCCGGTCTGCGCGTCTATGCACGACCAGGCAGCACGCTGACGTTTCTTGCCCAGCTTCTGCCGCCGGTGGGAATCGTGGTGGCGGTCTATATGTGCTGGGTCGGAGCGAAGGAGCCGGGTGGCGCCTTTCAAGGCGGTACGGTCCTGGCGGCGATGTGGCTCCTTGTCATGATTGCGGGCTTGACGAGCGTACCCTCGATCGGCGAGCGCTGGTTGCGCCGGCTGCTAGTCGTCGGACCGGTCATTTTCCTCGGCATCGGGCTCGCCGGGATGGTGCTGGCGAATGCCTTTCTTGCCTATCCACCGGGCTACGCCAAACCGTTGATTGTCGCGGTGGAGGTCGCCTTGACGCTCTCGATCGGTGCGGCGCTCGGCCTGCTGGCCGCTGGCCCGCCGGAGCGGGTGTAACGGCAATGAACGCCGCAACACTGTTCGGGCTTTGTGGCGCTGTGCTGGTCGGCCTTGGATTGTACGGGCTCGTCACAAATCCCGAGCCGCTGCGCAAGATACTGGCATTCAACCTGCTGGGAAGCGGCGTGTTTCTGGTGTTCGGCGTCGTCGCCAGAAGGGCCGCAGCTTCCGGTCTCGGAGGCGATCCAGTCCCTCAGGCGATGGTCATCACCGCGATCGTCGTTGCCTTCGCGGCAACCGCCATGGCTATCGCACTGGTGCTGCGACTTTTGCAGGAAACCGGACGATCCACGCTGAGCGCCGACGATCCCGGAGGCACAGACGGAGGCAACTCCTGATGCCGGACGCAAACGTCTTGCACGACGCGACAACGACAGACGGAGCGCTTCTTGTTCTGGCGATTGTCTTGCCGGCCGCAGGCATTCTGTTGTCGTTCGTCCTAGGCGGACGGTACGCCGAGAGGATTGCCCTCATTCTGCTGCCTTTCGGCTTCGTCATTGCGATGATCATTTTCATCGACGTGTGGCGAAGCGGTCACCTGCTGGTCTACATCGTCGGGGATTGGAAGCCCCCGCTCGGTATTGCGCTGCGCGCCGACGGGCTTTCGGCCACGATGATGGTGGCAATGGCTATCGTATTCTGCGCGGTCGCGATCTTTGCGTACGCGGATTTCGGCACGCGTGAAGGGTCCGCCGAAGTCCGCGCGCCATTCGCGTTCTGGATCCTGCTGATGGCGATCTGGGGTGCAATGAACCTGGTCTCCCTGGGCGGAGATCTGTTCACGCTATACGTAGCGCTCGAGTTGCTCACCTTCGCCGCGGTCCCGCTTGTCTGTCTCGATGGCCGGGCGGAGACATTGCAGGCCGCACTGCGATACCTGCTCTTCGCCCTGCTCGGCTCGATTCTCTATCTGGCCGGAACCGCCCTGCTCTACGGCAGCTATGCAACGCTCGACATCGTCCTGCTCTCGCGCCGGGTCGAAATGGAACCCGCAACCCTTGTTGCCGCCACGCTGATGACGATCGGGCTGTTCGCCAAGACCGCCCTCTTTCCACTGCATCTATGGCTGCCTCCCGCCCATGCCGGCGCGCCGGCGGCGGCCAGCGCGGTGCTGTCGGCGGTGGTGGTCAAGGGATCGTTCTTCCTCGTCGTGCGGCTCTGGTTCGATGTCATGCCGGGGATGCTCGGTAGCGCCGGCTCACAATTATTCGGTGTGCTGGGGGCCGCGGCAATCATCTTCGGCAGCGTCGTCGCGCTGCAACAGCAGCGACTGAAGCTCCTGATCGCCTATTCGACCGTCGCGCAGATCGGCTACTTGTTCCTGATCTTTCCGCTGGCCTTCGACGCGGCCTCGGCGCAGCTCCAGGGCACCGGCGCTTTGACCGGCGGCATCATTCAGGCGATCTCGCACGCGACAGCAAAGGCCGCCATGTTCATGGCCGCCGGACTTATCTATGCCGCGCTCGGCCACGACCGTATCGACGACCTCGGAGGCATAGCACGGGCGCTCCCGATGACGGTCGTTGCGTTCGCGCTCGGCGGTGTGTCCTTGATCGGGTTGCCGCCGAGCGGCGGCTTTTTGGCGAAATGGATTTTGCTCGAGGCGACGGTCGCGACCGGGCAATGGTGGTGGGCGCTTGTGATACTTGCGGGAGGCCTCTTCACCAGCTGCTATATGTTCATCGTGTTGTCGCGCGCGGTTGCGCCGCCGAGTGAGCCGCTCAAGTTCCAAATTGTCGTACCGAGATATCAGGAAGCCGCGGCGCTGGTATTGGCGCTGGCGTCACTGTTGCTGGGTTTCGTTGCGCTTGGTCCTGTCGACGTTCTCCAGGTCGGCCGCCTGGACTCAATGATGGTCACGCTGCGATGATCGGGCAAACAACATTGCTGGCCAGCGCCTTTGTCGTTCCCCTCGGCATGCTCTTGGCCTGTCTTTGGCCACAGGCGCTGAGCCGGATGCCCTCGCTTCTGGCGTTCGCCGCGATCCCTGCGGTCGCAGCAGTGTTGCTCGTCGCCACTGATACTTCGCTGGAGATCGGTTCGGCGCGCTTCCATCTGACCTTCGCCATAGACCGTCCTGGAGCCATGTTGCTGGGCGTTTCGGCGCTGTTGTGGATCGCAGCCGGTGCTTATGCGTCGCAGTATCTGCAGGACCGGCCGAACCGAGGGCGCTTTGTGGTGTGCTGGTTGATGGCGCTGACCGGCTGCGTCGGCGTATTTCTGGCGGCCGACATGATCGGCTTCTACTTTCTTCTTGCGCTGCTCACGCTCGGCGCCTGCGGTCTCGTCATCTACCACGAAACGCCCAGCGCATGGCGCGCCGGCGCGGTCTATATCGGGCTGGGCCTGCTGGCCGAATCCCTTCTGCTGATGGCCTTCGTGCTGCTGGCGGCGCAAATCCCGGGTGACAGCCTGTTGATCCGCGACGCCGCCGCAGCGTTGCCGGCCTCGCCGCAGCGCGATCTGATTCTTGTCCTGCTGATAGGCGGCCTGGGCATGAAGGCGGGCCTCGTACCATTTCATTTCTGGATGCCGCTGGCCTATTCGGCGGCGCCGACACCGGCTGCCGCTGTGCTCAGCGGTGCGGTCGTCAAGGCAAGCATCCTTGGAATGATCCGCTTCCTGCCCCTCGACATCGCGCTGCCCGACTGCGGCACGGCACTCGCAGCCGCAGGAGGTTTCGCCGCGCTCTACGGCGTCGTGGTTGGAATTATGCAGCGCAATCCAAGGGTCGTGCTGGCATATTCCAGTGTGAGCCAGATGGGGTTCATCGTCGCGATTATCGGCATGGGTATACTCGCAGGCGACGGCCGCGCCGCGCTGGGAGCGGCTTTCTATGCCGCCCACCACGTTCTGGTGAAAGGCGCGCTGTTCCTGTCCGTGGGCGTGATCGCCGCGACCAGCAGCCGGCGCCTGTGGCCAATGCTGCTTCCGGTGGCGATCATTGCGGTGGGTCTCGGCGGACTCCCGCTCACGGGCGGCGCATTGGCGAAGTTCGTTGCCGACGAGCTACTGGGAGACGGAACAGCAAGCACGATCGCAACCCTGTCTGCGGTCGGCACGACGCTCTTGATGCTGCAGTTCTTGCGCAGCCTCGCAAGCACGGCATCGCAAGACCCGCAAGCGACAGCGGCCCCGGGACTCGTCTGGCCATGGCTGGCGACCGCTGCGGTTTCGCTCGTGGTGCCGTGGACGCTGTATCTGACAGTCCCGAGAGGAACGCTGCCTGACCCGCTTTCTGCTGCGGTGCTATGGAAGTCGCTTTGGCCCGTTCTGGCGGGCGCCGTACTGGCAATTGCACTGTGGCGTTGGGAGCGTCCGTTGCCCCGCATTCCCAAAGGGGACATCGTTGTGGCGCTGGATGGCGTCATGCGGGTGGCTGCCACGTGGGGCAAGGCGCTGGGACAAATGGACAGCGCTCTTCGTCAGTGGCCGACGGCCGGTGTGTCGTTGCTTTTGCTGACCATCGCGCTGGGTGCAGCGGTACTCGCGCGGTGAAATCCCGATCAATCCTGCGGCAGTTCCGTGCATCGCGCCCAATTCCGCCAAGAATCAGCCCCAGCGTCTCCAGGCCATTTCGGGGGGTGACCCGCGGTGGTAAGGCCCGGCGCGTGTCGTCCGGAACCGTCGTGCGTCGGGCCGCCTAACAACACGCGACGGGCGCGTTGCCGGTGCTGCAAGCATCGGAACGACGCGGCGCAAGAGCATTCGCTCTCTTCGAACAGATGCACCTGATGCCACAAAGCCCGGCGGTCGGTTACGACCGCCGGGCGATGCGCAAATATATTCTGGTAGCAGGGAAAGCGGCAATGAACCGGGAAACGGTGGCAACGTCTGTCCAATAGTGAACGGAATGCCGGCGATTTGACTGGGGCGGCCCGGCGTTGCTCTCGCCGGGCCTGACCAGTGGGGACGAACGGGGCTGGAGCCTTCGCCAACCGGCTGGCTATGCATAGCGTAGTGCCGATGCTGCGCGGATACCGCGCAAAAAACTCTGACTTGGCGCAGGGACTCGGCGCAGGCCTCATCGGCGCGCGAGCATGAAGCCGATCAGGAATGCAATTGCCAACGACTGGATCGGCGCTTCGCGCGTAGCGGCACTTATGCGGTCGAGCAATGTCGGGGATGGCGCAAGCTCACCGGCCAGGTCGCGCGACATGCCGCGGATCGCATTCACGGCGTTATCGATCCGTTGTTCGGCCCTTTCGGCGGGTGCGGGAGTGTCGGCGGTGTTCATGGCGGCGGTTCACAGCGTGTCGGGAGTGCGCGTCGGCGAAGATTTGTCCTCGTTGCGCAGCTCCTGTTCAGCCAAATTCCAGAATTCCTTTTCCCGGCCGGCAGGCATGCCGGCCCGCTCCCAAAGCTTGTATGCCAGCACCTCGATCTCTTCCTTGCTCGGCTCGGGCATTGCATTCCTCCGGATTGAAGCACGGCCCCACCCTCTTGGGGGGTAATGGAGAGTTAGCGGCGGGACCGTGCCTGGCCAGCATTCACCGGCCATAGGATTCAAGTCGATATGAAGCCGCAAGTTCCCTGCTGCGAAGCGACAAAGCCCGTCAGGAACGCGCCAGCCGTGCGAGGGACGCGGCCACCAGCGTCACGAGCGAAGTCATGGTGTAAGGCTTCGGCAGCCATCCGAGCGGGGCATAGGGTTCGGCGCGACCGCGCGTGTGCTCGTCGTCGTGCGCGGTGGCGAAAATGCAGCGAATGGCGAGATCCTGATACAATTGCCGCGCGGCGTCGATGCCGTCACGGTTGCTGGCAAGACGGATGTCCATCACGGCAAGCGCCGGATGCGCCTCTTCCGCCAGCGCGACGGCTTCCTCGGCGGTCGTCGCCGGACCGACAACCTCGAAACCGGCTGCCGTCAGCGCCACCTCGGTCTGCATCGCGATCAGAAAATCATCCTCGACCACGAGAACCCGCGCCGGGCCCTGTTTCTGCTCGGTTGTACCGGCCGCCTCGGAAGGCAGCGTCGCGCCGTGCTCCGGATTGGAGGGCGATGCGAACTGGCCGGCGCCGGGATGAGGCATCATCTGTGGCCGCCGTCAGTTTTTCGTGGCTGGGAAATCGAGACATGCCCGTGAGGGATTTCTCGTGACGTGAAGCGTCCCGCGCAACTGGCGGGCAAGGCCCAGGACAAGCTGGAGTCCGGACGACGTCTTGCGCACGGCCTCCAGATCAAACCCGTCCCCGTCATCCTCGACGCATAGCCGAAGTCCGCCGTCCTGCTTGCTCAGGCTGACCCGCACGCTCTGCTCGGCAGGATTGCGGCTGCCGTGCTTGGCCGCGTTTGTCAGAAGCTCATTCAGTATCAGCGCGAGCGGCATCGCCATGTCGTTGGACAGCACGCCGCACGTCGCGCTGCAGTCAACCCGGACATCCGCCGGCAGAGTCTGGCGAATGGTTTCGCAGACCGCGGGCAGAAACTCCTCGGCGGCAAAGCGGCTGGCATCGCTTCGGCCGTACAGCACGCGCTGCGCGGCCGCCATGGCGCCGATGCGCGCACTGGCCTCGTTCAGGACTTTACGGGCTTCCCCGTTTTCGGCAGTCCTCGCCGCGACAAACAGCAGCGACTGCATCATCTGCATGTTGTTCTTGGTGCGATGATTGAGTTCGTCGAGCAGCAGCCGCTGCTGGTTTTCCGCCTGCCGGCGCTCGCTGATGTCCACCAGCATGTTGATGGCGCCGGCGACGTTGCCGGATGTGTCCCGCAGCGGCGTCGGAAATGCAATGAAGGGGACCCGCGTGCCGTCGGGCCGTTCCGCGACCGCTTCGGCGCCACGGATCGGCCGCCCTTCCTTCAGCGCCACCGACATCGGCGACCGGTCAGGCGGCAGCGGCGTGCCGTCCGGGAGGAACAGCTTCCATGTGACGCACCGTTCGTCACTGCCGAGCGTGGGCGTGCTGCCTGAAAGTTCGACGGCCGCTTCGTTGAAATAGCTGATCTTGCCTTGCGCGTCCGTCGTATAGATCGCAGCCGGAATCGCCGCGATCAGTTCCTTGAGCCGCCGTTCGCTGTCTTGGAGCTTGCGTTCGGCTTCCTTGCGGTCGGTAATGTCGCGGGCGATCTTCGATGCGCCGGTGATGCGGCCGGCGCCGTCGCGCACGGGCGAGACGGTCAGGGATATGTCCAGCAGGCTGCCGTTCTTGCGACGGCGCACCGTTTCATAGTGGTGGATTCGTTCGCCACGACGAATGCGCGCCAGGATTTCGGGCTCCTCGTCTTCGCGTCCCGGCGGAAAGAGAATGGTCACGGGCTGGCCGATCACATCGGCGGCGGTGTAGCCGAACAGCCGCTCGGCGCCTGAATTCCAGGTCCGGATGATTCCGTCGAGATCCTTGCTGATGATCGCATCATCGGAGGATTCGACGATGGAAACGAGTTGCTGCGCGCCCTGCTCCGCGGCGCGCCGAGCCTCCTCGGCCTTCAGCCTGGCGATGCCGGATCCGAGTTGCCGCGCAAGCGTCAGCGCGACGTCGACTTCCGGATCGGTGAAACGATGCGGGCCGTCGTAATACGCCATGAATTTTCCGGCGAGCCGGCCGCCGATGAGGATCGGGATGAAGGCAGCGGCCGCGATGTTTTCCCGCGCAACCGTCTCCTTGAGCGCGTCGGAAAGATCGGACCGGCCGATCTCCTCGAAATAGACCGGATGCGGATTTCTTTCATCCTTCGCCCACGGCGAGTGGCCTTCAGCGGCCTGTCGGTATTCGTCGGACAACCCGCGCCAACCGGCAAAACGCATCACGCCGCTGTCGTCGAACAGCAGGATGGAAGCACGCTCGCAGGCCAGCGCCGCGATGATCGCATCGAGCGCGGCATTGTGGATGTCCGGAATATCCGCCGCGTACTGAAGCTTCTCCGAAAAGCGGAACAGCGCCGTCTGTTCTTCGCGGCGGCGCGCCAGCGCGTGTTCGGCTTCCTTGCGGGCGGTAATGTCATGCTGAACGCGGACTGCGTAAAGGAAATTTCCCGTCGCGTCGCGAACGCTCGAGGACGTAACTTCCGCCCAGAAATATGAGCCATCCTCGCGGACGAGGCGCTTCTCCACGACGTAGCGGTCGATTTCGCCGGCGACCTGCCGCTCGAACTGGCTGCGGTCGTGCGCAATGTCTTCCTTGAAGGTCCGCGCAAAGATGGAGCGGCCGAGCAAGCCTGCAGCCTCGTGTCCCGTCATTTCGCAGAGCTTCCGGTTGACGCGAAAGATCCGTCCGTCCCGGTCTATCTCGGCGATGCCTGCGCCGACATGGTCGTATGCGGTTGCCTCCCTGTCAGGCGCTTCGGCGACATCGCGGGCGACGGACAGGCCTGACTTGGAGAGGGTTTCGGCCGGCCGTTGCTGGATGTTCATTTCCGCCATCCTTTGCCCCCTTTGCCCTGAAGGCAAATTTTCCTGCCCTGAGGGCAAATTTTCGCGCCATGCCGTGCGCGCATGTGCGATTCAGCACGCACATCCGTTCAGCTTAACCTTGCATAAGCCGCGCATCAAAAGAACGTTCCACCCGGACGGTCAGACGAATGCAATTGCTCTATCGCGAAGGACCGGCCTTCGCGCTACGGCCGCCTGCCGAGTTCGATGACGGGGCGCTAGCACCCCCGGCAGATCCCCGTGTAGTGGCTTACCTCGGGTCGGACGCGCCCCCGGCGCGGCGACTTTTTCGAATAGCCCTGACGCGCGCTGATGATCCGCTGCGAGGCGCCCACGCCCGTATAGGACGGGACGCCGAGTGTGGCGCGCGGCGCCGGCGTATCGACCGCACCGTAGCTGGTGACCGGCGCCGGCCGGTTGGGGGTGAGCGGCGGGACTCTCGATGCGTTGCCGATGCCGCTGGGATCGGAAAGCACGCTCGGGTTGGCGGGCCCGAACGGCACGCCCGAGATCGCCGAACTGCCGGCGCCTGCCGATCCGGCCGGCGGAACCAGTTGTGCGAATGTCTGGGATGGGAAGGTCAGGCTAAGCGCCACCAAGAGAACCAGCGTCGAATTGCGGGGCATCAAGGTCACTCCCGAGGGCCATGCATCTAACGATTATATGGGGCTCGCGTTCCCTCGCGCTAAGGTATCAACTTTCTTTCCGTCCGTCGCGCTGCGGGAGTAGGCGGCGAGCCGAGAATCAGGCCTAATCAAGGCGAAATCACGTTTTGAGATTCCGGCGGAATGAACCAGCCTGAGCTCCTCGATTCCGATATCCGCGCCCTTCAGCAATGGCTGCGGGAGGCGTGGCGGCAGCTCAGCGACCCCTCCCTCACTACCTATGCCCGGCGCGAATTGCGCAACCAGATGAAGCAGTGCAGCGCCGATCTGCGTGCGTGCCTGGAAAGGACTGCCGAGCATCGGTCGCAGTCACCCCTCCAGCAGCCGGCCCCGAGCTTCACCAAGACCACGCCGCGAATTCTGGCCTGGTAACGGCCTCGGAATCGGGCCAGCCGCGCCACCCCGCCCTGTTGATAACCCAAACGTGCCCGGTCCGGTGGGGGGACAGGCCGCAATGGTATGCTATCGGCATTATCGGCCCCTGACTAACGACGGACGGATTTACATGCGCATCACCTTGGTTGGTTCCCGCCATTTCGGCGTGACGACATTCCACATGCTGCGCCAGCAAGAGATCGATATCGTCCGCGTCGTCGTTCACGATGGCGAGGACCGGCTGGCGGCTGCGGCGCGAGCCGTCGGCGTCGAGGTCGTGGTGCAGGCCAAACCGAAATTCGTCGAGGCCGCGGAAATCGCCCCGAATACCGACCTGATCGTGACCGCGCACAGCCATGCCCGTGTCACCAGGGAGGCGCTGGCCGCCACCAAACTCGGTGGGATCGGCTACCACCCCTCGCTATTGCCCCGCCACCGGGGCATTGCCGCGGTGGAATGGACCATCAAGGAGGGGGACCCGATCGCAGGCGGCACGGTCTATCACCTTGCCGACCGGATGGATGCCGGCGCGATCGCCGCCCAGGAGTGGGTGTTCGTCAAGAAGGGCGAAACCGCCCGCGAGCTCTGGGAGCGCGCGCTGGCCCCGCTCGGCTATAAACTGCTGGCCGACGTCATTTACCACGCCAAGGCTCACGGCAACCTCCCTGCGACACCCCAGGAAGAAGAATTCGCCACCAAGGCCCCCAGCCTTTCCGATGCCAAGCATTGACCCTACTTGGATACCCTAGTAGAAGCCATTCCAGGCTAAGGATTTATCTAAAATGCGGCAAATTCTGTTCCCCGACGGGAACCGGATTCACCTTGATGTGTTTGAATCCAAAGGAACTTCTTCCAGTTCTGCGCCGCACCAAAGTTTGAACACATTGTGACAACATAAGGCCCGTCATCACACACATTCCGAGGAATTGATCCATGCGTTCTGATCGCATCCGCAGCCTGTTGCTTGTTTCGTTTCTTGCCTCCGCCGCGGCCGTTGCCGCAGCTCCCGCATCCGCCCAGTCACCCTATGACGGCCTCTGGCAGGTGACCGTCGTCACCAAGACCGGCAGCTGCGATGCACAGACCACCTCGACCGTGAACGTCACCGACGGCAAGATTTCGGGCGGCCCGGTGACCGGCAGCGTCGGCAGCGGGGGACTTGTGCGAGTCTCCATCAATGGTGCATATGCGAACGGTCAACTCAGTGGCAACTCCGGATCGGGGAAATGGAATGGCGCTTCAGCTGGTGTCGCATGCAGCGGTCGATGGGAAGCGTCCCGTCAGTAAGGCAAGCCAGACTTCGAATTTGTTCGCAAAAACGCGGCGGCTGACATTTGCAGCCGCCGCTTTTTTTGTAACTGTCCTGGTTTCCCCGGAAGGCCACGCCCAGGCGAACGCCTTCGCCGGCATGGCCGGAAACTGGGCCGGCAACGGCACCATCACGCTTGACGACGGCTCCACCGAGCGCGTCCGCTGCCGCGCCAGCTACAAGGTGGGCGGACCGAGCATGGAAATGGTGCTCACCTGCGCCAGCGACGCCTACAAGTTCAACCTGCAGGCAGCGGTCGTCGCGCAAGGCGGCGAGGTCAGCGGCACCTGGAGCGAAACCAGCCGCAACGTCGGCGGCACCCTTCAGGGCCACGGCTCCGGCGGCAGTTTCCAGGTCGTCGCCTCCGCGGCCGGCGTCAACGCCAACATCGCGCTGCGGACCTCCGGCAACAAGCAGTCGATCTCCTTGAAGACCGACAGCCTGTTCCGCGCCGCCAATATTTCGCTGTCGAAGTAGATCGATCCGCCACGCTGTCATCGCCCGCGAAAGCGAAAGCGGGCGGCGACCACGTCGTGGCGCGTTTCCTAGCTCGTCCTGGGCTTCTCGAGCTTCGCGGCGGTTTCCTTGATGGTCTTGGCGATCAGCAGGGCCTGCTCCTTGTTGAAGGCGAAATCCTGCACGCCTTTGTGCGTGGTCAGCGACAGCACCATGATATCGGGCTGCTGCTCCGGCCAGCCGGTCGCGAAAGCGGTGACAAAGTCTGCAGTGGTTGTACGATTGGTCATTGCCGAGATTTCCTTGAATATCTTCTGACGCGCGCTGTCGCGCGGAGGCGCTTCACGCCGATGCGCGCGTCGTGATCACTTGGGGACGAAAGCGGTCACCTCGATTTCGACCTTGGCCCTGAGATCGACGAGCCCGTCGATATAGAGCAGGGTCGACGGCGGGAAATTGCGTCCGAGCGTTTCCTTCCACGCCGCGCCGATGCCGGCGCCGGCGGCTTCGTATTCGCTGCGGCTGGTGAGATACCAGGTCAGCCGCACGATGTGCTCAGGCCCCGCGCCCGCCTCGCCAAGCAGCTTGATGATGCGCTTCAGCGCCGTGCCGACCTGGGCGGCCATGTCAGGCGCATACTCGCCCTTCTCGTCGCCGCCGGTCTGGCCCGCGAGCACGATCCATTTGCCGGGAGCGTCGATCTCGACGCCGTGCGAAAAGCCGCGGGGTTTCGACCATTCGGCCGGTTGCAGGATACGCATGGGCAAGTTCCTCCACTATTGCCTTGGTCATTCCGGACGTCGCGCAGCGGCGATCCGGAATCTCGAGATTCCGGGTTCGATGCTTCGCATCGCTCCGGAATGACGAAGCTGCTTACCACCGAACGGACGGGCGCTCCCACCATGAAATTGCGATCCCGCGCATCGCTGCATCGGCAGATTTGCGCGTTGCAAATCGCCGCGCCCTCGCCGATACGGGCCTCCCCTCACCCATCACCTCAACCCCTCTCCCATGGACCGCACGCCGTCAAAATCCCTCGCCGCGCTGTGGATGGCCGGATGGCTCTCCCTGATGCTGATCATCGCCATCGCCGGACGCGAGGCGGCGCGCGAGATCAACGTGTTCCAGCTGATGGAGATGCGCTCGGTTCTCGGCTTCCTGATGCTATACCCGCTGATCCACGCGAAGGGCGGACTTGCCATCGTGAAGACCAAGCGGCTGCCGCAGCACATCGCGCGCAATTTCATTCACTACGGCGCGCAGCTTGCCTGGTTCTCTGCGCTGACGCTGATCCCGATCGGACAGGTGGTGGCGATCGAATTTACCATGCCGCTGTGGACCGCGATCCTGGCGGCGATGTTTCTCGGCGAGCGAATGACGGTTTGGAAGATCGCGGCGATCGCGCTCGGAATCATCGGCGTGATCATCATCGTTCGGCCCGCGACCGGCGAGATCAATCCGGGGCAACTGATCGCGCTGGCCGCCGCGGTCGGATTCGGGATTTCGGTCACGATGGTGAAGTCGCTGACGCGCACCGATCAGACGCTGGCGATCATGTTCTGGATGCTGGTGGTGCAATCGACGGTGGGACTGTTGCCCGCGCTCTATGTCTGGTCCTGGCCGCCGACCCATCTCTGGGGCTGGGTCTTCGTAATCGCGTTTTGCGGAACCTTCTCGCACTACTGCATGGCGCGCGCGTTGCTGCATGCCGACGCCACCGTGGTGATCCCGATGGACTTCCTGCGGGTGCCGCTGACCGCTACCGCGGGTTGGCTGATCTATTCCGAGCGGCTCGATTTGCTCACCGTGCTCGGCGCTGCCTTAATTCTCACCGGCAATCTGTTGAACCTGAAACCGAATCCCTCGCCTGCGCGCGGCAAGGGCTGATTTTTGCTTCCCGGGCTGTGATCCAGATCACGCTACCAAGCGTGTCCAGAGGGTAACGGATGGCGGCGGATTTGGCCGTTTGCCTGCTTTTTTGTGGTGCGAAGTAGGCGGCATTTTGTAATGTCCCGCCGGCATTACAGCCAAATCCTTTGTTGATTCTGCAGGGGGATTCCTAATGCGTTACCCTACCCTCATATTGTCTGCCATTTGCCTGGTCCTTACCGCTGCCACAGCCAGCGCCGAGAAGCGTGTTGCCTTCGTCGTCGGTAATGGCGCCTACAAGAACGTCGCCCCCCTGCCCAATCCATCGGTCGACGCGAAGGCGATGGCCGCGACGTTGCGCAATGTCGGGTTCGAAGTCGTCGAGGGCTCCAACCTCACGCGTGACAAGATGACCGAGCGCCTGCTCGATTTTGGCAAGAAGGCGCAGGGCGCCGATGTCGCGCTGTTCTTCTATGCCGGCCACGGCATTGCCATCAGCGGCACCAATTACCTGCTGCCGATCGACGCCGACATCAAATCCGAAATGGACGTCAAGCTCGGCGCCGCGATCAATATCGATCTCACGCTCGAGCAGACCATGGGCGACGCCAAGGTCAAGCTGGTGTTCCTCGACGCCTGCCGTGACAACCCGTTCGCGGCCAAGATCAAGTCGAACGCCTCCGCGACCCGCAGCGTCAACGTGCAGACCGGTCTGGCCGAAATGAAATCCGGTGAAGGCACGCTGATCGCATTCGCGACCGGTCCCGGCCAGACCGCGCTCGACGGCCAGGAAGGCACCAACAGCCCATTCACGCGCGCCCTGCTCGCCAACCTCACCCAGCCCGGCGTCGAGATCCAGCAGGCGATGACCAAGGTCCGCGCCCAGGTCAATGAGGAGACCAACAAGGGCCAATTGCCCTGGGGGCACACCAACCTGATCGGCTCGGTCTATCTCAACGGTGCGCCGGCGACGGGCGCTGCTCCCTCGGCGCAGGTGGCGACCGCCGCGGCTCCCGGTTCTGACGTCGAACTGGAGTTCTGGCGCTCGATCAAGGATTCCACCAAGCCGGAAGAGTTCAACGCCTATCTGACCAATTATCCCAACGGTCAGTTCCGCTCGCTGGCGCTGTCGCGGATCGCTTCGCTCGAGAGCGGTGCGAAGGATGCCGCCGCCACCCGCAACCTGAGCTCAGGCATCGATCCTGCGACCTTCAAGGATGAAGCGAACCAGACCACCGAGGACCAGATCGGCCTCGACAAGGGGCAGCGCCGCGACGTGCAGCGCCGCCTCACAGGGCTCGGCTTCGACACCAAGATCACCGGCCAGTTCGATCCGCCGACCCGCGCCGTGATCACGCGTTGGCAGGCCGCCCGCGGCTATCCCAAGAGCGGCTTCCTCAACAAGCTGCAGCACAAGGCGCTTCTGACCGAGATCGTGGCGGCCGCGCCGGCGGCGAGCGCTGATGAGGAGAAGCCGAAGCGGCGCGCTCCCAGCAGCGGCACCGCCCAGGCGCAGCCGCAGCAAGCGCCGCAGCGCCACTACAGCGCGCCCCCTCCCGGTCCCGACCCGGCAGGCGCCGGACGCTTCATCGGCGGCGTGGTCGGCGGCATGCTGCGGTAAGCATTCCAGCAGGCAAACGATTTCAAAAGCCCGGGATCATGTCCCGGGCTTTTTCATTCCGGCCTGGACAGATTCAGGCAATCCGCGCGGCCTTCGACCAGCTTGACGAACTTGTCGCCGCCCGAGGTCAGCCGGCACATCTCGACTTCCTTGCCCGCCGGCACCGGCTTGGCGCAGGTGATCTGGGGATTGTTGTCGTATTTGGTGGTCGAAAACCGGCAGCTCACGATGCAGGAGGCGTCGCTGGCGAGCGAGTTCGTCATCAGGACGCTGGCGATCTCCTCGCCCGCGAGAATCGTGCAATCGAACGGTACCGCGTCAGCCGCCGCGTGATTGGCCAGACCGCAGGCAAGCGCCATTCCGAGGCAGGCGGGCGCCAGCCGTTGCAAGCGAACAAACTCGAAATGCATTTCGGCTCGCGGCGATCTATTTACCCGCGGCCTTCCGCAGCGCGTCGTTCATGCGGTCCTGCCAGCCAGGGCCGCCTTCCTGAAACCATTCCAGAACATCCTGGTCGATGCGCAGCGTCACCTGCTCGCGCACGCCGGGCAACGCCACCTGCTTCGGCGGCGCTTCCGCGACCTTTGTGGTGGTGCGCTTGAACGCCGCCTCGGCCTCGGTGCGCGCATCGCTCAATGTTCTCGGCCGCCTCGGCTGATCCGCCATCGCTCAAATTCCCTCAAACAGCACGGTCGAAAGGTAGCGCTCGGAGAATGACGGCACGATGGCGAGGATGGTCTTGCCGGCGTTTTCGGGACGCTTGCCGATTTCGAGCGCAGCCGCGATCGCAGCGCCCGAGGAAATGCCGCCGGGAATGCCTTCGTTGCGCGCCAGCGCGCGCGACATTTCGATCGCGGTGACGCTGTTGATCTTGACGATCTCGTCGATGACGGAGCGATCCAGAATGTCCGGAACGAAGCCGGCGCCAATGCCCTGAATCTTGTGCGGCGTATGCTGGCCGCCCGACAGAACCGGACTTTCCTCAGGCTCGACGGCAACGATCCGCAGCGACGGGTTGCGGGGTTTAAGCACCTGTCCGACGCCGGTGATGGTGCCGCCGGTGCCGACGCCGGCGACGAAGATATCGATGTTGCCGCCGGTGTCGTTCCAGATTTCTTCCGCTGTGGTGCGGCGGTGAACTTCCGGATTGGCGAGGTTCTTGAATTGCTGCGGCATGACCGCGTTCGGCGTCGTCCGCACCAATTCCTCGGCGGTGGCGATCGAGCCTTTCATGCCCTGGGCGGCCGGTGTCAGGATGATCTCGGCGCCGAGGAAGGCCAGCATCTTGCGCCGCTCGATCGACATTGATTCCGGCATCACCAGCTTCAAGCGGTAGCCGCGTGAGGCCGCGACGAACGCAAGCGCAATACCGGTATTTCCCGACGTCGGCTCGATCAACACGGTATCGGCATTGATCAAGCCGGCCTTTTCCATCGCAATTACCATCGCCGCGCCGATGCGATCTTTGACGCTCGCGGCAGGGTTGAAATATTCGAGCTTGGCAAGGATGGTTGCGCTAACACCATGCAGCCCCGGCAACTTGCGCAAACGCACGATCGGCGTATCGCCGATCGCATCAACGATGGAGTCGAACACACGGCCCCGTCCCGGACGTTGCACTGCACTCGCAGCTGACGATGCATCCATCTCAACACTCCTGTCACGATTCATTGTTCGGGGAACTTGGCGGCTCTACCTAATTAGGTGCCGCCATCGTCGATGCGCAAGCGGGAAACGCCGGAACAGACACTCGCTGCATCGCAAAATCGAAATTGTCGCCACCTAACGTCAAATCAACGTATTTGTGTTGCGACACCGTCAAAGATTTCGTTCTATACTTTCGTCGTGACTTGAACTCTGGGTTCAGACCGCAAGGAGGTCCCGATGCCAGCAATCGCTGATATCCTGTCGACCGTCGCGCCTCGACCGGATCCGCGTGGCTGTGATTTACCAACCTGCCCTGTGTGTGCGGACTCCATGGTGGCTGCGGAAGCTTCCGCATACCTCCATGACAACATCATCAGCTATCTCTGGACCTGCGATACCTGTGGTTACGGTTTTGTGACCAAGCATTCGGTCAAGAGGTTCGCCTGCAACTAACGCACCTATCTTGGTGAGATGTCCCCGCGCGCCCATCCGGCGCGCGTTTGATTTTGGAATGTCTCAAAAGTGCCGCCGGCGATCGCCTCGCGCATGTCCTGCATCAGGCGCTGGTAGTAGGCGACATTGATTTCCGACAGCAGCATCGCGCCGAGCGTCTCCCCCGACCTCACGAGATGATGAAGATAGGCCCGCGAAATGTTACTCGCTGAGGGCCACTCGCTTTCCTCATCCAGCGGCCGCGGATCGTCGGCGTGGCGGGCGTTGCGCAGATTGATCTGGCCGAAGCGGGTGAACGCCATGCCGTGCCGCCCGTTGCGGGTCGGCAGCACGCAATCGAACATGTCGATGCCGCGCGCCACCGCCTCCAGGAGATCCTCGGGCGTGCCGACGCCCATCAGGTAGCGCGGGCGATCCGCGGGAAGTGCCGGCGCGGTTTCCTCGATCATCGCCAGCATCACCGCCTGCGGCTCGCCGACCGCGAGCCCGCCGATCGCGTAGCCGTGGAAGCCGATGTCGGTCAGCCCGCGTGCGCTTGTATGGCGCATCGCGGGGATATCGCCGCCCTGCACGATGCCGAACAGCATGTAGCCGTCGGGGGCGCTCTCGAAGGCGCGTTTGCTGCGCTCTGCCCAGCGCAGCGAAAGCCGCATCGCGCGTTCGATATCGGAGCGCTCAGCCGGCAGCCGCACGCACTCGTCCATCTGCATCGCGATGTCGGAGCCGAGCAGGCGCTGCACCTCGATCGAGCGCTCCGGCGACAGTTCGACCTTGGCGCCGTCGATATGCGACCGAAACGTCACGGCCTGCTCGCTAACCTTGCGCAGGTCCGAGAGCGACATCACCTGGAAGCCGCCGGAGTCCGTCAGCATCGGCCCATTCCAGCCGGTAAAGGTCTGCAAGCCCCCTAGCGCGGCGATCCGTTCGGCGCTCGGCCGCAGCATCAAGTGATAGGTGTTGCCGAGCACGATATCCGCGCCGGCATCGCGCACCTCGCGCCAGTGCAGGCCCTTCATCGCGCCCGCGGTTCCGACCGGCATGAAGGCGGGCGTGCGGACGACGCCATGGGGCGTGGTGATGCGGCCGGTGCGGGCAGCACCATCGGTGGCTAGCAATTCGAAATGATTGGGAAGGCTCATGGCGCTGCTTATTGCGTGCCGGCAACGGCCGATCAACCGTCCCTATGAGGCCCGCGCCTGCCCCAGATTGGACACAATTGAGCTGGCCGGCGGGGCGCGCGCCGCTTCCGATTGACGCACCGCGGTACCGCCCTATTGCAGTGCCGCGCGGCCGACCCACATCCCCTCCGGCAGCGGCGGCCGCAATTCCGTTCAAGACGATCCGGCCAACCGCAGGCAGGCAGTCTAGAAGGGTTTCAGGTGGAGACAGGAAAAGTGCGCGCGCTCAGATGTCGCAAGCCGTGGCTTGCACTCACTCTGTTCGCCCTGCTCGCTGCCCCGGCGCAGGCGATCGCCATGCCCGATGACGAACCGATCGCGCGCCAGAACGACACGGGCGCTGACGCTGCGTCTGACCAGCGGGCCATCAACCGCGAGATGGAACGCTTCCGCGCCTCGACGATCACGCTCTCGCAGGCGATGGCGATCGCCGAGGCCCTGCATGCCGGCGCGACGACGGCCGATGTCAGCTTCGACGGCGCGCCGGCTTCACCGGTCTACCGGGTAAAGACCCTGCACAATGACCGCATCTGGCAGCACGCCGTCGACGCCACGACCGGCAGGATCGTCGGCGGCGAAGCCGCCCTGCCTGTGAAGGAGCTGAGTGCCGTGGACCGCGGCAACCTCGTTGTACTCAAGACGATCCGGCAGCGTCTGATAGACGCGGTTCGCGTGGCCGAGCATGCCGCGTCGGGCAAGGCGATCAGCGGCGGCCTGATCCGCGAACGCGGCCGGCTGAATTTCGCGATCGTCGTCATGAGCGGCAACGACCTGAAGGAAGTGATCCTCGAGCCTCCCGGCGCGGCTGCGCGGAAATAACGGCTCGTCTGCGCCCGCTGCCAGCCGGATTAAGGCAAAACCCGTTGACGGCGGCGCGCGCCTGCCGCATAAGTCCGCCCCATGACGACTTCGACCAAAAGCACCGCGAAAACCAAAACCTCCTCCGGGGGCTCGGGAGCCGTGCGCGCGTAGTCGATCGACCGCATCATCCAAACCGAAGCCCCGCCTGAAAAGGACCGGGGCTTTTTTATTGCCTGCAGCATTCATGCTCGAACCCAGAAGGATAGACCCATGAGCCACGAGCCCGTTGTAGCCATTGCCGGCGTGACCGGCGCTGTCGGCGCCGAATTCATCGCCACCATGGACAAGCGCGCCTTCCCGGTCCGCAAGCTGAAGGCCCTCGCCAGCGCCCGCTCGGCCGGCAA
>Ga0081540_1000250_pt1 | contig 56639 bp, 47 predicted proteins | sample TabmetS2T1R1_FD_71024 | JGI IMG/M metagenome (GOLD analysis project Ga0081540, IMG submission 71024) | Tabebuia heterophylla rhizosphere microbial communities from the University of Puerto Rico - S2T1R1 | ecosystem: Host-associated > Plants > Roots > Rhizosphere ...
GGGGGCGTGGTAGCTGCGGGACTGGCGGGACGGGAGGGGGTGACGGGACGAGAGGTGGTGGCGGGGTCGGGGACCCCGGGCCGGGGGACGGCGGGGCCGGGGACCCCGGGCCGGGGACGGCGGGGCCGGGGACGGCGCAGCCGCGGCCTGAACCGGCGGATAGCGGCTGGATCGGGCTGTGATCTCCGCCAGTGACGATCTTTAGGTCACGCCCGGAACCGTGCCAGGACCGGGTCCTGAGGGCGGCTGGTTCTGCTGGCGTTCGTCCAGCCGACTGGGCAGGCGGCAAGCCGTCGAGGTTCTGCGTCGTGATGTTGCTCGCGGCGGCAGCTGATACCAGGGGCGGGACCCTGCCGGCGTTTCCGCGGAAACGCCGGGAGAGGCCGGCCGGGTGGTGATTATGGCGCGTGGCGGCGGGTAGCGCGGCGTGATCCGGCTTGCCAACAGAAAGGGCGCTATCCCATGTGGGCATTTTTTTCCAGGCGGCTGCGGACCTGGATAATCCTGGCCGTCGCGCTGCCGCTGGCGCGGACGGTTGTGCACCGGCTAGCCTGCGCCGCTGACCGCCGCGATTCGCGTTCGCGGACGGCCAGGGCGCTCCGCCAGGCCGACTCGACGGTGACGGCCGTTTCCAGGCGCGCCTCCCGCCGAGCCCGGCGCTGACTACAGGCTGGCCACGTCGGCCTGCTTGGCGCGGACGGCCTCGGCGGCGGTGCGCAGCGCGGCCAGCTCGGATTCGGTCAGGTCACGCTCGACGACGCGGCGCACGCCGTCGGCGCCGATCTCGGCCTCGACGCCCAGGTAGACGCCGGAGATGCCGTACTCGCCGTCCACCCAGGCGCAGACCGGCATGACCGCGCCGGAGTCCTCCGCGACGGCGCGGGCCATCCGGGCCGCCGCGGCCGAGGGGGCGTAGTAGGCCGAGCCGGTCTTCAGCAGCCCGACGATCTCGCCGCCGCCGTTCCTGGTCCGGGTGACCAGCTGATCGATCTCGTCCGCCGGCAGCAGGCCGGCCAGCGGCTGGCCGTTCACCGTGCAGGCCGAGGGCACCGGAACCATCGTGTCCCCGTGCGAGCCCAGCGTCAGCGTACGCACCGAGCCGACCGGGACCGCCAGCTTCTCCGCCACGAAGTAGCTGAACCTGGCCGTGTCCAGCATGCCCGCCTGGCCCATCACCCGCTGGTGCGGGAAGCCGGAGACCTTCGCGGCCAGCGCGGTCATCTCGTCCAGCGGGTTGGACACCACGATCAGCACCGCGTCCGGCGCGTACTTGGCGACGTTCTCCACCACGCTCCTGACGATCTTGGCGTTGGTCTCGATCAGGTCCATCCGGCTCATGCCGGGCTTGCGCGGCAGGCCCGCGGTCACGATCACGATGTCCGAGCCGCCGATGACCTCGTAGCCCTCGCCGGCCTGCCCGGTGGTCTGGCCGGTCACCTTGGTCTCGAACCCCTCGACCGGGCGCGACTGGTTCATGTCCAGGGCCAGCCCCTCCGGCTTGCCCTCGACGATGTCGGTGAGCACGACCTCCTCGAAGATGTCGTACTCGGCCAGCCGCTGCGCGGTGGTAGAGCCGTAGAACCCGGCCCCGACGACGGTTACCTTGCCCTTACGAGACATGTGGGAGAACTCCTTCGTCCGTGAATGCATGTCAGCGGGCGGGGTGGCGGATACCTCGGCCCGTTCGGGATTAATGGTTTTCTACGAGCCCATCGCCTGGCGCAGGTTCTCGTCGAGCGCGCCGAGGAAATCCTGCGTGTTCAGGAACGGCGTGTCCTTGCCGACGAGCAGGGCGAGGTCCTTGGTCATCTGCCCGCCCTCGATGGTCCGCACGCAGACGTCCTCCAGCGTCCGGGCGAACGCCGTGACGCCGGGGGTGCCGTCGAGCACACCGCGGTGCTCCAGGCCCCTGGTCCAGGCGAAGATCGAGGCGACCGGGTTGGTGGAGGTGGGCTTGCCCTGCTGGTGCTGGCGGTAATGACGGGTGACGGTGCCGTGGGCGGCTTCGGCCTCGACGGTGCGGCCGTCCGGCGTCATCAGCACGCTGGTCATCAGGCCGAGCGAGCCGTAACCCTGGGCCACCACGTCGGACTGCACGTCGCCGTCGTAGTTCTTGCAGGCCCAGACGATGCCGCCCTCCCACTTGAGCACCTGGGCGACCATGTCGTCGATGAGCCGGTGCTCGTAGGTGACGCCGGCCGCCTCGAAGTCCGCCTTGAACTCGGACTCGAAGGTCTCCGCGAAGATGTCCTTGAACCGTCCGTCGTAGGCCTTCAGGATCGTGTTCTTGGTGGACAGGTAGAGCGGGAACTTCCGGTTCAGCGCGTAGCGCATGGTGGCCCGGGCGAAGTCGCGGATCGAGTCGTCGAAGTTGTACATCGCCATCGCGACGCCGCCGCCGGTGAACCTGGCCACCTCCATCTCGATGGGCTGGTGGCTATCGCCGTCGGGGACATACGTGATCGTCACCGTGCCCGGGCCCGGCACCACGAAGTCGCTGGCCTTGTACTGGTCGGCGTGCGCGTGGCGGCCGATGATGATGGGCTTGCTCCAGCTCGGCACCAGCCGGGGGATGTTGGAGATGACGATCGGCTCGCGGAAGATGACGCCGCCCAGGATGTTACGGATGGTGCCGTTCGGGCTCCGCCACATCTTCTTCAGGCCGAACTCGGTGACCCGCGCCTCGTCCGGGGTGATCGTCGCGCACTTCACGCCGACGCCGTGGCGCTGGATGGCGTGCGCCGCGTCGATCGTGACCTGGTCGTCGGTGGCGTCGCGGTGCTCGATGCCGAGGTCGTAGTACTCGAGCTCGATATCCAGGTAGGGCAGAATCAGCTGGTCCTTGATGTTCTGCCAGATGATGCGGGTCATCTCGTCACCGTCGAGTTCGACGACGGGGTTCGCCACCTTGATCTTGGCCATGGTGTTGTCCGTTCCCTTCATGAACGTGCTGCTTATGGCAGCGCTATGGCGACGGCGAGCACCGCGGCGCCGAACACCGCGAAACCGAGCACGTCGGAAGCTTTTCGGCGGGACGCCAGCAGGCCCGCGTAGCGCTCCGGCAGGATCAGCCGGGCCAGCGCGCCGACCAGCAGCGAGGCGCCGATGAGGCCGGCCCCGCGGCCCGCGTACTTCGACCCCTGCCAGACGATGAGCATCCCGGCGGCGGCGCCGGCCAGCACGATCAGGTACGGCAGCCAGGCCAGCATGCTGGGCCGGGGATCGCGGTCAGCGCGGGTGGTCCGGGCGGCGCGAGCGGCTCGGGCGGCGCGGTGGGCGGCGGGGGCAGCGCGGTGGCCGGCCGGGGCAGCGGGGGCGGCCGGGGCGGCGTCGTGGTGGACGGGCGGTGGCGCGGCGGCACCGCCAGAGCCAGTGTTCACCGGCCTATTCGCCATGCATGTGCCTCCCGGGTTTCCGCTGGGAAGTTTACCGGGGCCAGGCCAGCCGCCCGGCCCCGCCACCGCAAGCGGACCTCCTGGCGCGTGCCGTGACACGAGGGGTAACCCAGTGGTAAGACGATAGTCACGGCTCCGATAGAAGGGAGGGTATGCGGTGGACACACCATTCCTTCGCATCGAGGAAAGCGGCGACGTCTTTCCGTTGCGTGACGAAGTGACGACCATCGGCCGTGGCCAGGGCGTCGACATCCGCCTGGATGATCCCAGCGTTTCCCGGCTGCACGCCGAACTCTACCGTCGCGGCCCCTACGTTTACGTCGTCGACCTGGGTTTATCACGTAACGGAACCCGGGTGAACGGGCGGCCCGTGGCCCGCCGGGTCCTGGACGAGGGCGATGTGCTGAGTTTCGGCGCGGCCCGCTGCCGGATCGGCGGCATCCCGCAGGAAGAGATCACCGCCGAGGCCGAGCTACGGCGTTCGGCCGTGCCCGAGCTCACCCGCCGCGAGCTGGACGTGCTGACCTCGCTGTGCCGGCCCGCGCTGTCCGACGAGGCCTTCGCCACCCCCGCGACGGCGCACGAGATCGCCTCCGACCTGGTGGTGACCGAGGCGGCGGTCAAGCAGCACCTGCTCAGGCTGTACCAGAAGTTCCGGATCCCCGAGGGCCCGAACCGGCGCACCAGGCTGGCCAACGAGGTCGTCGCGCTCGGCCTGGTCAAGCCGATGCCGCCGGCCGAACTCGGCGAGCAGTTAAAGCTGCGTGTTCCTGAGCAGCCAGTCCGAGACCGACATGACCAGGTGATGCAGGCTGGGTAGGTGCGGGTCAACCGCGGGCCAGTAGTAGGGGGTCTGCGACATGGCGAACAGCACGGCGGCGACCGCGAGCGCCCACACGGTCAACGTGATCGCCGCCGCCGGGGTCCGCGTGCGTGCCACCGCCCCCGCCATCCGGTTGAGCTGCCGCCGCGGGGAGCCCGAGCCCGGGCCGAGGGCGTACCAGGCGACCGCGGCCGCGGCCGCATACGCGCCGGCCCGCACCATGTCCGCGCTGTGCGTGACCACCACCGCCAGACCGTAGACGGCGGCGCCGGCGATGACCGCCAGCGGCGCCATCAGCGCCTCGGTGAGCAGCGCCCTGGCCACCGTCAGCGGCGCGGTGATCAGCACCACGACCAGGTCGCTGGCCCGCGGCCCGCGTACCGAACGGCGCACCGCGAGCTTGCTCTGCGCCCGGTCCGCCGCCCGGAGCAGCGTGATCACCGCCAGCGCGACGAGCAGCCCGGCCACCGGCAGCACCACGGTCAGCGCCACCAGCGCGACCATGATGGCGAGTCCGGCGGCGGTGTTCGGCCGGGCGGCGGGGCGGGAGGCCGGCGCGGAAGCGGGGGCGGGTATGGCCCCGGCGGGCTTGGGGCCCTGCGGGCCCCACGGGCCAGCCTGATCCCGGTACGACGACTGGTTCTGCTGCTTGCTGTCCCGCGGGTAGCTGACCGGCGGCAGCAGGTCGGCGACGTCCCGGGCCGCCTGCTTGGGCGGCGGCGGCGCGGCCGCGACTCGTGCCACGGGCGCTCGCGGGGCGGGCGCTTGCGGGGCGGGCGCTTGCGGGGCGGGCGACGGGACCGCGGGGATGGACAGAACCTCGCGGGGATACTGGGTCTCGGTCAGCGGGGCGCCGGCGTAGGTGGCGGTCGCGGCGGACATGTCGAGCGTGACGGCCTGCGCACTGAGCCAGCTGGCGGAGGGCCGGTGCGACGGGTCCCGGGCCAGGGCCGCGGAGATCAGCGGGACCAGCGGCGCGGGAACGCCGCTCAGGTCGGCGCGCCCGGAGATGATCCGGTAGAAGATCGTCTCGTAGGAGCCGCCGCCGAACGGCAGATGCCCGGTGGCCGCGAACGCCATGGTCGAGCCCCAGGAGTGCACGTCCGAGGCCGGGCTGCTGGGCTCGCCCTCGATCACCTCGGGGGCCAGGTAGCCGGGCGTACCCATGACGAGCCCGGTCTGGGTCAGCCGGGTGGCGTCGCCGGCCTGCGCGATACCGAAGTCGATGACGATGGGCCGGTCGTCGGAGAGCATCACGTTGCCCGGCTTCAGATCGCGATGCACCACGCCCGCCGCGTGGATCGCGGTCAGCGCCTCGGCCATGCCGTGAGCGAGCCTGCGCAGCCCCGGGCCGGATAGCGGGCCGCGGGTGCGCACCATCTCGTCCAGCGTGGGCCCGGTCACGAACCGCGTGACGATGTAGGGGAACTCGCCGGTTACGTCGGCGTCGAGGACTTCGGCGACGTACGGGCTGCGGACCCGGCGCATGGTCTCGACTTCGCGAGCCAGCCGGCGCCGGGCGTTGACGCCCTCGCTGCCGAGCGGATGGAGCACCTTGACCGCCACCGCGCGGCCTTCCGGATCGCGGGCGAGGTGGACCACCCCCATGCCGCCTTCCCCAAGGCGGTCCTGAAGGCGGTACGGGCCGAGGGTCCTCGGCAGATGATCCGTCACAGGCATCGCGGATTCCAGAGTACGAAACAGATCGCGTGTTGTGGAGCGAACTATATGTTGCCTATCTGTAACGTCGCGGCTGGCCTAGGCTCGATAAAGGGCCGATCAGGCCGGGAGCACTAGAATCTCTACCCGTGGGACGGATCGATGACTGAGCACGACGACGCGCTCTCGCTGGACATGGTCACCGCCGCGCTGCGCGCCGACAGCACGGACGTGGCCATTTACGCCCGCGTGCTGGCCCAGTCCCTGGGCGAGGCGCTGCCCGCCGACTGCGTATCGGTAGAGCGGGACCGGTCCATGTCCGACCGGATGCGCGGCCGCCCCGGTGAGATCTCCAAGATCGTGGCCCGGCTCGGCGAGCTGCAGATGACGCTGGCGGTGCGCAACGGCCAGCCGGTGGCCGAGGTCTGCCGCGCGGTGCGCGGTGTGGTGCTGTCCCGGCAGACGGTGCCGGTCGGCGACTGGGCCGCCACGCTGGCCAGCGCCCTGGTCCGCTACGCCGAGCAGAACGCCCAGGCCGCCCAGGTTCTGCGCAGGCTCGTCGCCGACAGCTGAGCCCGGCGCGGGCCGGCCCTTGACGGCCAGTTCCTTGACGGCCAGTTCCTTTACGGTCAGTCCTTGACGCCGATTCCGCACAGATGCCAGCCGACGCCGCGGTCGGGTTCGGCCGGCTCCGGAACGATCAGCCTGAGCACGGGCACGTCGTCGCCGCCGTGCTCGCGGCTCTGGCGGAGCGGGTTGTCCAGGTCGGGCCGCCACTGGGCGGGAGCCACCAGCCCGGGCTCCACCAGCGTGAACCCGTCGAAGAAGCGGGCGATGTCGGTACGGCTGCGCGAGATGAGCGGCGTGTTCCAGTGCAGTTCCTGGGTCACCCGGAAGAGCCCTTCGGCCGCTTCCGGGTGGGTCTCGTCGGTCATGTGGCTCAGGGCCAGGTAGCTGCCCGGGGCTACCGCGTCCCGGAACTGCCGGACGACCTGCCACGGGTCTTCTTTGTCCCACAGGCAGTGCAGGACGCACATGAACATGACCCCGATCGGCTGACCGAAGTCGAGCAGGCCACGGACCCGTGCGTCGCCGAGCACCTGCTCTGGCTCGCGCAGATCGGCGCGCAGCGTGACGACGTCGGCGCCGGCCATCAGCGCGGCGGCATGGGTCGACACCATCGGGTCGATGTCCGTGTAGACAACGCGCGCACCGGGCGCGGCCCGGTGGGCGATCTGGTGGGTGTTGGCCATGTTCGGCAGGCCGGAACCGAGGTCAAGGAACTGGCGGACACCCTGCCCGACCATGTAGTCGACCATCCGCTGCAGCAGGTGGCGGCTCTCGACGGCGGTGTCGGTGCCGGCCGGGACGCCCAGTCCCGAGACCATCGCGTTGGCCGCGTCGGAAGCCGCCCGGTCGACGGCGAAGCTGTCCTTGCCGCCGAGCTGGTAGTTCCAGATGCGGGCCGTGCTGGGATAGCGGACGCCGATCGGGTCCTCGGCGACCGGGTCGGATGTGGCCGGCGGTTCGGCGGACATCGGGCGTCTTCCTCCGTACGTCGAGAGGCGGGCTGGCTAACGAGCGGTCTGGGCGAACTCGATCAGGGCATGCAGGTCGCGGGCGGCTTCGGCGGCGGAGGCGCCGGCGGTGAGGATCAAGATGGCGACGATGGCCAGCAGGGTCAGCTGGCGGCGCGGCGGCGGGGCGAGCAGGGCGGCGACCCGCCTGGGCACGGGGCCGGCCCAGGCCAGCGAGACGGACCGGCCACGGGCACCGGTGATAGCGAGCGTCGCGCGCAGGCGGGCCGGGCGGGGGGCGGTGGTGAGCAGGGCGACCTGGCCGATGGTGCTGGCCACCAGGCGGCGGTCGCCGGTGATGGCGGCGGCGCGCTCGTCGGCCCAGCGCTCCACGGTGTAGTCCACCGCGCGGGCCACCGGAAGCAGCAGCGGGTTGGCCGCGGCGGCGAGGTGCGCCACGGTGGTGAACAGGTGATGCCGGCCGGCCAGGTGCGCGTGCTCATGGGCGAGCAGCGCGGCCCGGCCGCGGTCGTTGAGCACGTCGAGCAGGCGGCCGGACACCACGATCCGGCCGGGCGAGCCGGGCAGTGCGTAGGCCTCGATGGAGTGGCCGGGTACCACGACGACGCGTCCGCCCGGGGCCATGCTGGCGGCGCGCCGGTACGACTCGGCCAGCGCGCGAGCGCGGGCGCGGATCACCACCGCGACCGCCACCGCGGCCGCGGTGAGCAGCAGGGCCGCGGCCATCCCGGCCAGCGCGGGAACGGGGTCGCCGCGACGGAGCACCGGCTGAGAGTAGTCGCCCAGCGCGGCCAGGAGCGGAGACCGGGCGAGCACCGAGGCGGTCATCAGGGCCAGCGCGGCCGTGCTGAACGCGGCGAGCGCGACCGTCGTCGCGGTCAGCAGCCAGGTCGCCAGGCGTGGCTCCAGCCGGGCCGCCAGCGGCCGGGCGGCGGCCGCTGCCAGCACGGGAACCAGCAGCGGCAGGTAGACGAGCGCGTTCATCCCGGCTGATCCTCGTCCTCACCGAGCAGCTGGCGCAGCAGCCGGGCGTCCCGGCCGGACAGCCCGGACACGAACCTGCTGAGCACGGCTCCATGATCCGTTCCGGCCTGCAGGGCCTGGCGCATCTGGCTGGCGGCCAGGCTGGCGTCGTCGACCGGCCGGTAGGCGAAGGCGCGCCCGGTGCGCTCGCGCTCCAGCAGGCCCTTGGCGTGCAGCCGGGACACGATCGTCACCACCGTGCTGTAGGACAGCTCCTCCAGCTGGCGCGCTGCCAGGCGCTCGCGCACCTGGCCCGGGCTCAGCGGGACGCCCGCCGCCCGCAGCACGTCCATCACTTCCGCCTCGAGCGCGCCAGGCGGGCGCCGGGGTGTCCCCGGACCCGCGTCCCTGGCGGGCTCCTCGTCCGGCATTCCAGGCCCCTTCCCGTCACATAGTTTCTACAAGTCTCGTAGATGTTCTACATTACTTGTAGAACACCGGCGGATCCAACTATGAGCCTACGGCACCGCCAGGTCCGCAATCCCAGCCAAAGGTGGTACTGCATGACGCACTTGACATATCTGGAGGCTTCCGTCGTCGGGCTCGTCCAGGGCGTGTCCGAGTTGTTCCCTGTCTCCAGCCTCGGGCACAACGTGCTGATCCCGGCCCTGGTCGGCGGGTCGTGGGAGGCTGACCTCGACGTGTCCAAGGCCGAGTCGCCCTACCTGGCGTTCATCGTCGGGCTGCACGTGGCGACCGCGCTCGCGCTGCTTGCCTACTTCTGGCGGGACTGGGTCCGCATCATCGGCGGGTTCGGCAGCTCGATCCGCGAACGCCGGGTGGAATCCGCCGACCAGCGGCTGGCCTGGATGATCGTCCTGGCCACCATCCCGGTCGGGCTGGTCGGCCTGGTGGCCGAGCACCCGTTCCGGGTGCTGTTCGGCAAGCCGATCGTGGCCGCCGTGTTCCTCGCGATCAACGGGCTGATCCTCATCGCCGGGGAGCGGTTCCGGCGCCCGGACTCGCTGAAGGCCGACGAGCGCATCGCGGCCCGCCGGGAGGCGGAGCTGGTGGCGGCCGGCGGCCGGGCCGCCGCGCCGCCGCCACCGGCGGGGCCGGCCCACGCCCGGCCCCGGGCAGCCAGCACCGGGGGGATGGGCCAGTCCGAGCAGGCGGCGGCGGTCGCCTCCGACCGGCGGCTGTCGACCATGGGCTACGGCCGGGCCATCGTCATCGGCTCGGCTCAGATCCTGGCCCTGTTCGCCGGGATCAGCCGGGACGGGGTGACGATGGTGACCGGCATGAGGCGCGGCCTGTCCCGCGAGGACGCCGTCCGGTTCGCCTTCCTGCTGTCCACCCCGGTGATCTTCGCTGCCGGGGTGCTGAAGATCCCGGACCTGTTCGGGCCGCTCGGCCGGGGCATCGGCGGCCCGATCCTGCTCGGCAGCATCCTGTCCTTCATCGGCGCCTACGCCGCGATCCGGTTCCTGGTCCGCTACCTGCGCACCAACACCCTTTATCCGTTCGGCATCTACTGCTTGATCGCCGGGCTGGCCAGCGCGGTTTACCTCGGCCTGATCAAGTAAGGAGAAGCCTGTGCAGCAGTTCATAACGAACTACGGCTACCTGGCCATCTTCCTGCTCATGCTGGCGGAGTCGGCCTGCATCCCGGTGCCGTCCGAGCTGATCATGACGTTCGGCGGGGCGCTCGCAGCCGGGGCCGTGCCCGGCACGCACCTCAACCTGATCGGCGTCATCCTGGCCGGCACCGCGGGCAACGTGGCCGGCAGCTACATCGCCTGGGCGGTGGGCCGCTACGGCGGCCAGCCCTGGCTGCGCCGGCTGAGCGAGGGCCGCCTAGGCCGCCGCCTGCTGCGCGAGCACGACCTGGACCGCGCCATCGCCTGGTTCGACCGGCACGGCGGCAAGGCCGTGCTCATCGGGCGGATGCTCCCGGTCGTCAGGACCTTCATCTCGCTGCCCGCCGGCATCGCGGAAATGCCCGCACTGCGGTTCGGCATCTACACGACCATCGGCTGCATCCCGTGGACCGCGGCGCTCGCCGTGGCCGGGTACGCCGTGGGCGCCAACTGGGAGTCGGTCGTGAACGCGCTCCACGGTCCCAGCTACATCATCGCCGGGATCCTGCTGGTAGTCATCGTGCTGGCCGGGTGGCGCTACGCACGGCGGCGGCGCCAGGCCGAGGTGCGGCCTGAGGGGCGGGGCGTGAAGCACGCCCGGGGCAGCGATGGCCCAGTTCTTCATGATCGCGAAGGGTTTTTAGTCTGGGCAGACTAACAACCCTTCGCGATCATGGTCAGAGCGCTGTTCCGGAACGGTTTTCGATCATGAATGAGACGGAGGGGCGCGTGTGTGAGAGGACGGGTGTGCGGGCAGTGCGGGCGGGGTCAGCGGCCGGTGAAGGTGGCTTGGCCGGGGCCGTTTTCCAGGAAGCTGCGCATGCCGGCCTGCTGGTCCTCGGTGCCGAACAGCGCGGCGAACTGCACTCGCTCGATCTCCAGGCCGGTGGCGAGGTCGACGCCGAGGCCGGAGTCGATGGCCTGCTTGGCGGCGCGCAGCGCGAGCGCGGGGCCGCTGGCGTAGCGCCGCACCATGTCCAGGGCCGCCTGGTAGACCGAGTCGTCCGGCACCACCTGGTCCACCAGGCCGATCTGCAGCGCCTCGGCCGCGCCGACCATCCGGCCGCTGAACACGATGTCCTTGGCCCGGGCCGGGCCGACCAGGCGGGACAGCCGCTGCGTTCCGCCGGCCCCGGGGATGACGCCGAGCAGGATCTCGGGCTGGCCGACCCTGGCCCGCTCCCCCGCGACGCGGAAATCGGCGGCGAGGGCGAGCTCGAGCCCGCCGCCCAGCGCGTAGCCGGTGATCGCGGCGACCACCGGCTTGGGCAGGGCGGCAACCAGGCCCGCGGCTTCCTGCAGCCGCCCGGACCGCAGCGCCATCTCGGCAAAGCCGGCTTCGGCCATGACCTCGATGTCGGCCCCGCCGCAGAAGACCTTCTCGCCGCCGTAGACGATCACGGCGCGGACCTCGTCCGATGCGGCGGCCTCGCGGGCAGCCGCCGCGAGCTCGGCGGTCACCTGGTCGTTCAGCGCGTTGACCTTCGGCCGGTTCAGCCGGATCGTGCCGATGCCGCCGTCGGTCTCCAGCGTGACGAACTCACCCATGCGCAGAACCGTATAGCCACAGGGGGACGAACCCATAATCCCCCTGGCACCCCCCGGTAAGCGAAGGTCCCCGTTGGTCATGCCGGCCGGTGCCTGCGGGTAGGTGACCAGGCCGAGCTCGGCGCGGCTGTCGAGCAGCGGGTGGTTCGGCAGCACCCGGGCGGTGTAACCGAACGGTCCGGGCTGGTCGAGGGACACCTCGCCGGAGTACCGCACGACTCCCGAGGGGGGGCCGAGGGGGTCTGGGGGGGAAGGCTCCCCCCCAGGAGCAGGGGGGGTCTGGGGGGGATCGTCCCCCCGGGCCAGCACTGCGTAGGCCGGGGAGACGATCTCGTCGGCGTCGTCGGGCCGGCCGTAGACCACCTCCACCGCCACGTCGTCCGTGGTGAGCTCGCCGAGCGCCACCGAGACCCGCACGGTCAGCGCCGAGCCCAGTGATGAGCTGGGCGCCTGCCCGGCGGCCCCCGACTCCACGTGTTCCACCCGGACCTGGGGCCAGGCCTGGATCACGCGGCGCTTCCAGGCGGCCAGCTCGCGGGCCGGGCCGAAACCCCTGCCGTCGGCCAGGTCGCGGGAGGCCGCCGCGGCGGGCACGTACAGCGCCGTCACGTACTCCCTGACCATCCGCTCGGCCTGCACCTTCGGGCCGAGCGAGCGGAACGTGTGCCGGATCCGCTCGACCCAGCCCTGCGGCACGCCGTCCGCGTCCCGGTCGTAGAACGACGGCGCCACCGACTTGCTCAGCAGCTCGTACAGCGCGGTGGCCTCGAGCCCGTCGCGGCGGGTGGCGTCGGCCACCCCGTCGGCCGAGGGGATCTCCCAGCCGTTCCCGCCGTCGTACCACTCGTCCCACCAGCCGTCCCGGACCGAGACGTTGAGCCCGCCGTTCAGCGCGGCCTTCATGCCCGAGGTGCCGCAGGCCTCCAGCGGGCGCAGCGGGTTGTTCAGCCACACGTCGCAGCCCTGCACCAGGGCGTGCGCCATGTCCATGTCGTAGTCGGGCAGGAACACGATCCGGCGCCGCACGTCGGGTGAGTCGGTGAACTGGACCATCTGCTGGATCAGGCCCTTGCCGCCCTCGTCGGCCGGGTGCGCCTTGCCCGCCACGACGATCTGCACCGGCTGGACCGGGTCGTTCAGCAGCCGGCTGAGCGCGGCCGGGTCGTTCAGCATCAGCGTCAGCCGCTTGTAGGAGGGCACCCGGCGGGCGAACCCGATCGTGAGCACGTTCTCGTCCAGGACGTCGTCGATCCAGGTGAGTTCGGCATCGGAGGCGCCGCGCTGCCGCCAGGAGGCGCGCAGCCTGCGCCGGGTCTCGGCCACCAGCCGGCCGCGCAGCAGGCGCCGGGTATCCCACAGCTCGCCGGACGGGGCCGTCGCGGCCCGCTCCCAGTCCCCTTCGGCCAGGGCCGTGATCTCGGGCGCCACCCAGGTGGGGGTGTGCACGCCGTTGGTGACCGAGCCGATGGGCACCTCGCGGGTGTCGAAGCCCGGCCACAGGCCGGCGAACATCTCCCGGCTCACCTGGCCGTGCAGCAGCGAGACGCCGTTGACGCGCTGGGCCAGCCGCATGCCCATCACGGCCATGTTGAACACCTCGGGGTCGCCGCCCGGGTAGGTCTCGGCACCGAGCGCGAGCACCCGCTCGGTGGGCAGCAGCGGGTCGTCGGAGAAGTGCTCGGAGATCAGGCTGCGCTCGAACCGGTCGATGCCCGCGGGGACCGGGGTATGCGTGGTGAACACCGTGCCCGCCCGGCAGACCTCCAGGGCCTCGTCGAAGCTGAGGCCCTGCTCGGCGTACTCCCGGATGCGCTCCAGGCCGAGGAAGCCGGCGTGGCCCTCGTTGGTGTGGAAGACCTCGGGCGAGGGATACCCGCGCAGCGCGCAGAAGGCCCGTACCGCGCGCACCCCGCCGATGCCGAGCAGCAGTTCCTGGCGCAGCCGGTGGTCGCTGCCGCCGCCGTAGAGCCGGTCGGTGACCTCGTGCAGGTCGGCCTCGTTCTCCTCCACGTAGGAGTCGAGCAGCAGCAGCGGGACGCGGCCGACCTGGGCCACCCAGATCTGCGCGGCCAGCACGCGGCCCGCGGTCAGGCCCACCTTCACGTGCACCGGCGCGCCGGAGGCGTCCCGGAGCAGCTCCAGGGGCAGGCCGTTCGGGTCGTCGGACGGGTACCGCTCGGCCTGCCAGCCGTCGGCCGACAGCGACTGGGTGAAGTAGCCGTGCCGGTACAGCAGGCCGACCCCGACCAGCGGCACGCCCAGGTCGCTGGCTGTCTTCAGGTGGTCGCCGGCCAGGATGCCCAGGCCGCCGGAGTACTGCGGCAGCGCGGCGGTGATGCCGTACTCGGGCGAGAAGTACGCGATCGCGGCCGGGGCGCCGTCCTGGCCCGCGTACCAGCGCGGCTCGGACATGTACGAGTGCAGGTCCTGCTCGGCGTCGCCGAGCCGGCGCCGGAAATCCTCGTCGGCCGCGAGCGCCGCGATCCGGGCCGACGGCAGCGCGCTGAGCATCGCGATCGGGTCGCCGCCCGACGCCGCCCAGGCGGCGGGATCGATCGAGGCGAACAGGTCGGCGGCCGGGCGATGCCAGGACCAGCGAAGGTTCAGCATCAGGCCGTGCAGCGCGGCCAGCGGCTCGGGCAGGGTGACGCGGACAGTGAACCGGCGAATCGCTTTCACGGGCAGACATTAATCGGTCCGGGCCAGTGACGCGGAACGATTGGCCGGGACGAGAGCAAAAACCAGGGCCGACGACCGGGAATATCAGTTCAAATTATCCCGAACGGGCTGGCGAGATGCCGGTCCGTTCGGTACCTGCTGTAACTTGGCGGCGCCGGCCATAAACCGGTACCCGCTCTGGTGTGAAGCCAACCGCTCTCGGTAGCGTAACCAGGGTGATTGGACGAATCCCGATCCTTGACGTGGAGCCCGCCGTGGAGTGCGGGCGGCGACCTGCGAGGGCGGCAAAGGGCGAAACATTCCAGGTCAGCGCCACGATCTTCCGCGAGGGGCACGGCATCATCAACGCCGCCGCCGTGCTGCGTGACCCGGATCGGACGGCCGGCCCGCTGGTGTACATGCGCGAGCTCGCGCCGGGCACCGACCGGTGGGGTGCGGACGTGACCGTGACCAGCGAGGGCGCGTGGCGCATCCACGTGGAAGCGTGGGGCGACCCGATCGCCAGCTGGCACCACGACGCGGCCATCAAGATACCCGCTGGCCAGGACGTTGAGCTGATGCTCACCGAGGGCGCGCTGCTGTTCGAGCGGGCCGCGCGGCGGATCCCGCAGCCGCCGGGCGCGAGCCGGCCGGCCGCGGCCCGCACGGCGCTGCGCGCGCTGGCGGCGAGGTTGCGCGACCGCGGGCTGACCCCGTGGGACCGGCTGGCGGCGGCCGAGGATCCCGAGATCGCCGCCATCTTGCGCACCTGGCCGCTGCGCGACCTGGTCAGCAGATCCCGGCCGCTGATCGTGAACGTGGACAGGGAACGGGCGCTGTACGGCGCCTGGTACGAGTTCTTCCCGCGTTCCGAAGGGGTCCAGATTGACCCAATGGGCCGCCGGGCACCCGCCTCGGGCACGCTGCGCACCGCGGCCAAGCGGCTGGACGCGATCGCGGGCATGGGCTTCGATGTGGTCTACCTGCCGCCGGTGCATCCCATCGGGACCACGTTCCGCAAGGGCAGGAACAACACCCTGACCCCGGCCGAGGGCGACCCCGGCTCGCCGTGGGCGATCGGGTCTCCGGACGGCGGGCACGACGCGCTCCACCCCGACCTGGGCACGATGGACGACTTCGACGCGTTCGTGGCCAGGACCCGCGAGCTGGGCATGGAGGTCGCGCTGGACTTCGCGCTGCAGGCCTCGCCGGACCACCCGTGGGTGAAGGAGCACCCGGAATGGTTCACCGCGCGGGCCGACGGGTCGATCGCCTACGCCGAGAACCCGCCCAAGAAGTACCAGGACATCTACCCGCTGAACTTCGACAACGACCCCGAGGGCATCTACGCGGAGATACTGCGGATCCTCCGGCAGTGGATGGATCACGGGGTCCGGATCTTCCGGGTGGACAACCCGCACACCAAGCCGCTCCGGTTCTGGGAGCGGCTGCTCGGCGAGATCCGCGGCACCGATCCCGACGTGCTGTTCCTGGCCGAGGCGTTCACCCGGCCGGCCATGATGCATACCCTGGCCAAGATCGGCTTCCACCAGTCCTACACGTACTTCACCTGGCGTAACGGCGCCCAGGAGCTGGAAGAGTACATGCTCGAGCTGTCCGGCGACGCGGCCGCCTACATGCGGCCCAACTTCTTCACCAACACCCCGGACATCCTGAACGAGTACCTCCAGCACGGCGGGGTGCCCGCGTTCAAGATCCGGGCGGTGCTGGCCGCCATGCTGTCCCCGACCTGGGGTATCTACTCCGGTTACGAACTGTGCGAAAACGTGCCGATCAGGCCGGGCAGCGAGGAGTACATGGATTCGGAGAAGTACCAGTACCGGCCGCGCGACTGGGAGGCGGCGGCCAGGGACGGCATCGGGATCGCGGATTACATCACCGAGCTCAACCGGATCCGGCGGACCCACCCGGCCCTGCACAGACTGCGCAATCTTCGCTTTCACGGCGTTGACCAGCCCGGACTTATGTGTTTCTCCAAACGCGTGGCTGATGTCCGCCCGGGGCCGCGGGACGATACCGTACTGGTAGTCGTGAACCTCGACCCCTACCAGACCAGGGAAGCCACGGTCTGGCTCGATTTGCCCGCACTCGGCGTGGACCGCGAGTTCATCGTGACGGACGAGCTAACAGGCGAGTCCTACCGGTGGGGGCATGCCAACTACGTCCGCCTGGACCCGGCGACGCGGCCTGCGCATGTTTTCTCCGTTACGCCCCGGCAGTAATTCCGCACGACGTCAGTAAGACCCAGGAGATCTTGCCGTGACCGACCACCACGAGGCGATAGCCGACTCCTTCGACGCGGATCAGCCCCTGGACCCGGAGTGGTACAAGCGCGCGGTGTTCTACGAGGTCCTCATCCGCGGCTTCCAGGACTCGGCCGGCGACGGCACGGGCGACCTGCGCGGGCTGACGTCCCGGCTGGACTACCTGGAGTGGCTCGGCATCGACTGCATCTGGCTGCTGCCGATCTACGCCTCGCCGCTGCGCGACGGCGGCTACGACATCTCCGACTTCATGTCGGTGCTGCCCGACTACGGGAACATCGGCGACTTCGTCACGTTCGTGGACGAGGCGCACAAGCGCGGCATCCGGGTCATCGCCGACCTGGTCATGAACCACACGTCCGACCAGCACCCGTGGTTCCAGGCGTCGCGCACCGATCCCGACGGGCCGTTCGGCGACTTCTACGTGTGGTCCGACACCGACGACAAGTACTCCGGCGCCCGGGTCATCTTCGTCGACACCGAGGCCTCCAACTGGACCTTCGACCCGGTCCGCGGCCAGTACTACTGGCACCGGTTCTTCTCCCACCAGCCGGACCTGAACTTCGAGAACCCGCGCGTGCAAGACGCCATGCTCGAGGTGCTGCGGTTCTGGATGGACCTGGGCATCGACGGGTTCCGGCTCGACGCCGTGCCGTACCTGTACGAGCGGGAGGGCACGAACTGCGAGAACCTGAAGGAGACGCACGAGTACCTGAGGCGGATCCGGGCCGAGATCGACAAGCTCTACCCGGACAAGGTTCTGCTGGCCGAGGCGAACCAGTGGCCGGCCGACGTGATCGAGTACTTCGGCGACCCCGAGGTGGGCGGCGACGAGTGCCACATGGCGTTCCACTTCCCGCTGATGCCGCGGATCTACATGGCCGTGCGGCGGGAGCAGCGCTACCCGATCTCGGAGATCCTGGCCCAGACCCCGGCCATCCCGGCCCGCTGCCAGTGGGGCATCTTCCTGCGCAACCACGACGAGCTGACGCTGGAGATGGTCACCGACGACGAGCGCGACTACATGTACGCCGAGTACGCCAAGGATCCCCGGATGAAGGCCAACATCGGGATCCGGCGCCGGCTGGCGCCGCTGCTGGAGAACGACAGGAACCAGCTCGAGCTGTTCACCGCGCTGCTGCTGTCGCTGCCCGGATCGCCGGTGCTGTACTACGGCGACGAGATCGGCATGGGCGACAACATCTGGCTGGGCGACCGGGACGGGGTGCGGACGCCGATGCAGTGGACGCCGGACCGCAACGGCGGCTTCTCCCAGGTCGACCCGCAGCGGCTCTACCTGCCGCCGATCATGGACCCGCTGTACGGCTACCAGGCCCTCAACGTCGAATCCCAGCAGCGCAACGCGGGCTCGCTGCTGCAGTGGACCCGGCGGATGATCGAGATCCGCAAGCGGCATTCGGTCTTCGGCACCGGCATCTACGAGGAGCTGACCTCGTCCAACCCGAGCGTGCTGGCCTTCGTCCGGCTGCCGTCGGCCTCGGGTCATGACGATTCCGACGGTTCGGACCGCATCTTGTGCGTGAACAACCTGTCCAGGTTCCCGCAGCCGGTCGAGCTGGACCTGCGCCGGTTCACCGGCGTCACGCCGGTCGAGTGCATGGGCGGCGTGGTCTTCCCGCGGATCGGCGAGCTGACCTACCTGCTGACGCTGCCCGGGCACGGGTTCTACTGGTTCCAGCTGCCCGCGGCCAGGGACGAGAACGGCGCCGTGACCTCCGCCGGGGGCGGCGGCGCGCCTTATGCCGGCCCGGCCGGAGACAGCCACACGCCGACCATGGGAGACCACCTGCCCGGGCCGCCAGAGAGCCACCAGCAATGACGCGATAAGCTCGGCGGCCGGGCCGTGCTGACCGGCCGGGGCCGCTGTCCGGAAATATCTCAATACGCCGCCCGGAAATCGGCCTGCGTGTGTTTGCCGGGACCAGCCACGGGGATGTGGTAAGCGCTCATGACTTTCGAAGACACACTGGCAACATGGCTGGTCAAGCAGCGATGGTTCGCGGGTAAGGGCCGGACCGTCCATGATCTCGCGGTCGTGGCCGACACCGAGATCATTCCCGGCGACCCCGGCCTGCGGCACCTCATGGTCACGGTCTCGCACGGCGCGACCTCGGACTGCTACCAGCTGTTCATCGGCTACCGCGCCCGCCTGCCGGCCCGGCTGCGGCACGCCAGCATCGGCACCCACAACGGGCTGCAGATCTACGACGGGCTGCACGACTCGGCGCTGACCCGGACGCTGCTCGACGCGATCGTCGACGACCGCAGCGTCGGCATGCTGCGGTTCTGCCGGGTGCCCGGGGCCGAGATCCAGGCCGGCCTGGACAGCCTGGTGCTCACCGGCGAGCAGAGCAACACCAGCCTGGTGTTCGGCGAGTCCGCCATCTTCAAGGTGTTCCGCCGGGTCAGCCCCGGGCCGAACCCGGACCTCGAGGTGGCCTCGGCGCTGGCCCAGCTCGGCTCGTCGCACATCGCCGAGCCGTTCGGCTGGGTGGAAACCAGGATCGACGGCGCGACCACGGTGCTGGCCATCTTGTCCCGGTACCTGCGGGCCGCCTCGGACGGCTGGTCGCTGGCCGCGACCAGCGTGCGCGACCTGTACGCCACCGAGGAGGGCACCCGCGCGGCCGAGGCCGGCGGGGACTTCGGGGGTGAGGCCGAGCGATTGGGCGCGGCCACCGCGCAGGTGCACCGGGACCTGGCCGACGCGTTCGGCCGGTCCGAGCTCGACGCGGAGGCCGTCCGCGAGCTGGCCGAGCAGATGTACCGGCGGCTCGACATGGCGGTGGCCACCGTGCCCGAGCTGGGCCGGTTTGCCGACAAGGTCGGCGACGCGTACTCGGACCTGGCCAAGCTGATCGAGCCGGTGGCGGTCCAGCGGGTGCACGGCGACTACCACCTGGGCCAGGTCATGCGGACCCAGACCGGCTGGGTCGTGCTGGACTTCGAGGGCGAGCCGGCCAGCCCGCTGGCCCAGCGGCGCGCCCGGTCCTCCCCGCTGCGGGACGTGGCCGGCATGCTCCGCTCGTTCGACTACGCGGCCCGGCACCAGCTCGTCACCCACCCGGAGGTGTCCAGCCTCGCGCCCAGGGCGGCCGACTGGGTGCGGCGCAACGGCGACGCGTTCTGCGCCGGCTACGCCGCGGCCGGCGGTCTCGACCCGGCCGGGAACCCGGTCCTGCTTCGTGCGATGCTGCTCGACAAGGCCGTGTACGAGGTCATCTACGAGGCCAGGAACCGGCCGACCTGGGTTCCCATTCCGCTAGAGTCCATTGCCGAGCTGTGAGAAAGCCCGCAGTTCTTAACAGGGATCGAGTGGCCTGTCATGACACAACCTGACCCCAGCCCGGCTGGCTCCGATCCGGCTGGCCCGGATCCGGCTGGCCCCGAGGTGGCTGGCCCCGAGGTGGCTGGCCCGAGCCTGGGCGAGATCGAACGGATCGTCGCGGGACACCACCACGACCCGCACTCGGTGCTCGGCGCGCACCCCGGTCCGGACGGGGTGATCATCCGCGCGTTGCGCCCGCTGGCGACGTCGGTGACCGCCGTGCTCGACGACGGCCGCAGGCTGCCCATGGAGCACGTGCACGAGGGGGTCTTCGCCGTCACCGTGCCGGACGAGAAGGTGCCCGGCTACCGGATCGCCGCGGTCTACGCCAAAGGCGCGGAGGAGGATGTGCGTGACGACCCGTACCGGCACCTGCCCACGCTCGGCGAGTTCGACCTGTACCTGATCGGCGAGGGACGGCACGAGGAGCTGTGGCGGGTGCTCGGCGCGCACCTGCGCGAGGTCGGCCAGACGTCCGGCGCGGCGTTCGCCGTCTGGGCGCCGAACGCGCACGGGGTCCGGGTCACCGGCGACTTCGACGGCTGGGACGGCCGCGCGTACCCGATGCGCTCGCTCGGCGGGTCCGGGGTGTGGGAGCTGTTCGTGCCGGGCGTCACCGAGGGCACCCGGTACAAGTACGCGATCTGCGGCCCGGACGGGGTGTGGCGGGAGAAGGCCGACCCGCTGGCGGCCGCGGCGGAGCAGCCGCCCGCCACCGCGTCGGTGGTGTACGCCTCGCGGTACACCTGGGGCGACTCCGCGTGGATCGAGGCGCGGGCCGGACGCGAGCCGGTGCGCGAGCCGATGAGCATCTACGAGGTGCACCTGGGCTCGTGGCGGCCGGGCCTGTCCTACCGCGAGCTGGCGGTACAGCTGACCGAGTACGTCACCGACATGGGCTTCACCCACGTGGAGTTCCTGCCCGTCGCCGAGCACCCGTTCGGCGGCTCGTGGGGCTACCAGGTCACCTCGTACTACGCGCCGACGGCGCGGTTCGGCCGCCCGGACGACTTCCGCTACCTCGTCGACGCGCTGCACCAGGCCGGCATCGGCGTGATCCTGGACTGGGTGCCCGGGCACTTCCCGCGGGACGAGTGGGCACTGGCCCGGTTCGACGGCACCCCGCTGTACGAGCACGCCGACCCGCGCCGCGGCGAGCAGCCGGACTGGGGCACGCTCGTCTTCAACTTCGGCCGGACCGAGGTGCGCAACTTCCTGGTCGCCAACGCGGTCTACTGGCTGGATGAGTTCCACGTGGACGGGCTGCGGGTAGACGCCGTGGCCTCCATGCTGTACCTGGACTACTCGCGCAAGGACGGCGAGTGGGCGCCCAACCAGTACGGCGGCCGGGAGAACCTGGAGGCCATCTCGTTCCTGCAAGAGGTCAACGCCACCTGCTACAAGAGGGTGCCCGGCATCACCATGATCGCCGAGGAGTCGACCGCCTGGCCGGGCGTGTCGCGGCCGGTGTACCTGGGCGGGCTCGGGTTCGGCTTCAAGTGGAACATGGGCTGGATGCACGACACCCTGTCCTACCTGAGCCAGGATCCCATCTACCGGCAATACCACCACAACGAGATCACGTTCTCCATGATCTACGCGTTCTCGGAGAACTTCATCCTGCCGCTGTCGCACGACGAGGTGGTGCACGGGAAGGGCTCGCTGCTGGGCAAGATGCCCGGCGACGAGTGGCGCCGGTTCGCCGGGCTGCGCTCGCTGCTGGCGTACATGTGGGCGCATCCGGGTAAGCAGCTCCTGTTCATGGGCTCGGAATGGGGACAGGGGAGTGAGTGGTCGGCGGATAACGGGCTCGACTGGTGGGTGCTGGACTTCGACGTCCACCAGGGCGTGCAGCGGCTGTCTCGCGACCTGAACACGATCTACCGGAGGAGCCCCGCGCTGTGGCAGCTGGACACCTCGCCCGAGGGGTTCAGCTGGATCGACGCCAACGACGCCCAGGGCAACACGCTGTCCTTCCTGCGCATGTCCGCGCCAGCTCCGGCCGATGACGCGCGCGACACTGCGGCCGATGACGCGCGCGACACCGCGGCCGAGTACGCGCGCGGCGGCGCCCGGGACATCGCCCGCCAGGCCGCCTCGGCTGCCGCCGGCTCCAGCGATCCCGGCGATTCCGGCGAGGACCAGCGGGACGTGGTGGCCTGCATCGCCAACTTCTCCGCGATGCCGCACCTGAAGTACCGGATCGGCCTGCCCCGGGCCGGTCGCTGGCGGGAGCTGCTCAACACCGACGCGGCGATCTACGGCGGCAGCGGCGTCGGCAACATGGGCGGCGTCGAAGCGGTGCCCGAGCCCTACCACGGGCGCCCCGCCTCGGCCGTCATCACCGTGCCCCCGCTCGGCGTCCTCTGGCTCGCCCCCGAGGAGTGACAGCAGCGCTGCACGGGACGACCGAGGTCCGAGTGAGGGCATGCCACGGAGCTGACCCCACACCGACCCCACCCCGTCCCGCCGAATCCGGCCGCTGACATCCGAGCAATGGGGTGAAGGGGCCCTTGCCCTCAATAGACGGGGGCAAGGGGACCCTGACCCCAATGACCGTGCCCGGAGCGCCGCCCACCAGTCCCAGCTGGCACTCCCGTCACGGCAGCACCGGCGGGCCGCGGCGCGGGCCGGGTTCCGGGCTGCGAACCGTGGATAAGTGCTCGCGTAACTCCGGCACCGCGCGTACCAGGGCGTAAGGCGTGGATGCAGCCGTTCGTGCTACTGGAGCGCAATGCCGCCTGGCCAAAGTCCTGCGGCCGGGCGGCACCCTTCCCGGAAACCGGACTCAGGTCACGTTGACACCATCAGCCTCACGATCCGGGCGCGCCGGGCCGGCCGGAACCAATGAAGCCCCCGATCCAGTGCGTTCCGACGCAGTGAAAAGCGGGTTCCATTGCGTTCGGTATTGGGAGCACGGCAGTACCGGGGTTGGGGCGTGGAGGGTCGGCGGGCTGGGGGCGGGAGGGGTCAGCGGGCTGGGCGCGGGCGGGGGTCAGTGCGCTTGGTGCGGGAAGGGGTCAGCTGTCCCGGGGGTGGTCGCTCGAGCGGTACGCGCGCTGGCTGGCCGAGGCCATCACGAGCGCCCTGTGCCCGGCTTAGCTGGCGGCCCAGATGCCGCCGTCGACGGGGATGACGGCGCCGGTGATGTAGGCCGAGCCGCGGCCGCTGAGGAATACCGCGACGCCGGCCATGTCGTCGGGACGGCCGATCCGGCCGAGCGGCGAGCCGGCCGCGATCTCGTCGCCGCGGGCGGCCAGGGTGGCCGCCATCATCTTCGACTCGAACGGGCCGGGGGCGACCGCGTTGACGGTGATGTGCCGCGGTCCGAGCTCGCGGGCCAGGACCCGGGTGAGCTGATGCAGCCCGGCCTTGCTGGCCGAGTAGGAGTAGGTCGGGTACTCGTACGGCACGCGCAGCCCGTCGATGCTGCCGACGTTGATCACCCGGGCCGGGTCGTCGGCGGTGCCGTCCGCCTCGAGCAGCGGCAGGAACGCCCGGGTCAGGTAGAACGGCGTCTTGAGGTTGAGGTCGACGACCTTGTCCCAGCCGTGTGCGGGGAACTCCTCCAGGGGGGCGCCCCAGTTGGTGCCGGCGTTGTTGACCAGGACGTGGATGCCCTCCTCGTTCTGGCCGACCTCGGCGGCCAGCCGCTGGCACTCCTCCTCGCGGGCCAGGTCGGCGGGCACCGAGATCACCGTGCCGTACTGGGAGAGCTCGGCGGCCGCGGCCTCGCCCGCCTCGGGCTTGCGCGAGCTGATGTAGACCGAGGCGCCGGCCTGGAGCAGGCCGCGGGCCATCATCAGGCCGATCCCGCGGGTCCCGCCGGTGACGACGGCAACCTTGCCGCTGAGGTCGAACAGGTACACGAGTCCCTCCCAGTCGCGGGTGTCCCTCGGGGCATTGTAGGCCTCGTCCGGTTATGTCCGGCGGCCGATGTACCCACGGGCCACGGTCCGGGCCAGGATGCCGAGCGTGGCGCGCAGCGCTCCCTCGGAGACGACCGGGAAAATACCGGCCTCGCGCCAGTGCGGGTGGATCGAGGACCAGTCGTAGTACGAGGTGACGAGCGTGCCCGCGTCCCCGGCGGGCTCGAGCCGGTACCCGTACACGTGTCCGACCTGGGGCCGGATCCGGCCCTTCACCGTCCAGGCGATCTCCCGGTCCGGCACCAGCGTGGTGATGGTGACGGTCACGTCGTAGCGGCCCAGCGGGTAATCGTTCAGCGCCTCCCGGTCCATGTGGACCACGAAGGTATCGCCGGCCGTGGTCACCGGCTCCCCGGTCGCGTCCATCAGCATGCCCGTGCTGTCGATGGCCACGTGTCCCTGCGGGTCGCAGAGCACCCGGAAGACCGCGTCGGGGGCGGCTTCGATCGTCCGCGCTACCTCGAGTCGCTCGCTCGTCATCGTCACGGGACTCCTCTTCGCTTGACGCCAGGACCGCGGCGCCGCCGGTTCTGCCAGCAGGCGGTATGCCAGTGCCTGCGCTCGTCCAGGGCCATGCCGCCGGGCATCCGGGCCCCGTCGGCGGGCCAGGCCACGACGTGCGGCGTGCCCGGCGCGATCTCCTGGTCGCAGCCGGGGCAGCGGTAGGCCTTGGCGGTCGCCGCGCCGGGCACCCGGCGGACCACCCAGTCGCCGTCCGGCCACGACTCGACGCGCTCGGGCCCCGGCACGGGGTCCGGCGGGCCGGAGCGGTCGCGGCGGATCCGGCGCGGGCTCACGCCTGCCCAGCTTAGGCGAGCCGGAGCCAGTAGAGTTACCGGTCGTGCGGCTCGTCATCGCGCGGTGCAGCGTCGACTACGTCGGCAGGCTCACCGCCCACCTCCCGGAGGCCCTGCGCCTGCTCATCGTCAAGGCGGACGGCTCGGTGCTCGTGCACTCCGACGGCGGCTCGTACAAGCCGCTGAACTGGATGTCGCCCCCGTGCCGGCTCGCCGAGGCGCCGGGCCAGTGGACGGTGACCGGCCAGAAGGGCGAAACGCTGATCATCACCCTCGCCGAGGTGGTGAGCGACACCTCGGTCGACCTCGGCGTCGACCCGGGGCTGGTCAAGGACGGGGTAGAGGCGCACCTGCAGGAACTGCTCGCGGTCCAGCTCGGGCTGCTCGGCGACGGCTGGCGCCTGGTCCGGCGCGAGTACCCGACGCCGATCGGGCCGGTCGACCTGATGTGCCGCGACGGCGCGGGCGTGAGCGTCGCGGTAGAGATCAAGCGCCGCGGCGAGATCGACGGTGTGGAGCAGCTGACAAGATACCTGGACCTGCTGAACCGGGATCCGCTGCTGGCCCCGGTGCAGGGCGTGTTCGCCGCCCAGGAGATCAGGCCGCAGGCGCGCACCCTGGCCGCCGACCGGGGCATCCGCTGCGTCACCCTGGACTACGACGCCATGCGCGGCTTCGAGCGCGAGGACACGCTGTTCTAGCGCCGGGCGGGCTTCATCACGCCGGCGGACGCGGCGACCAGCAGGGCCAGGACGGCCGGGACCAGGAGCGCGTCCCGCAGGCCCACGCCGGAGGCGATCGCGCCGATCACGACCGGGCCGCTGAGCAGGCCCGTGTACGAGACCGCCGCGATCCGGCCGATGTTGCGCCCGGCCTGCTCGGGGTCCAGCCGCGCCGCGGCCGTGACGATCTGCGGGAAGATGCCGGCCAGGCCCAGCCCGAGCAGGGCGAAGCCGGCGATGGCCGCGGCCGGCGTCCCGATCAGCAGGCCGGCCGCCAGGCCCAATCCGGCGACCAGGCCGCTCCCCCGGACCAGCCGCACCGGGCCGAACCGCGCGGCCAGGCGGTCGCCCGCCACCCGGCCCGCCGCCATCGTGACCGAGAAGGCGCCCAGCGCCAGGGCGGCGGCCCCCGCCGACGTGCCCAGGTCGGCGTGCAGGTAGACGGCGCTCCAGTCGCCGGCCGAGCCCTCACCGACCTGGCCGCACAGCGCGAGCAGGCCGAGCACCCAGATCACCCGCTGGATGTTGCGGATGGACGGGGCCGGGTCACCGGGGTGCTCGTCGCGGGGCATGACGGCGGGGATGAATACGTGCGGCCCGGCCAGCAGGCCCAGGACGATCAGCGCGGCAGCCGTCACGGCGAACGTGGCCAGCGGGCTGGCGCCTAGCCAGGCCGAGATCCCGCCGATGGCCGCGCCGCCCAGGCCGGCGATGCTGTAGCCCGCGTGCAGCGAGGACATGATCGGGCGGCCGTAACCCAGCTCCAGCCGGGCGCCGCAGGCGTTCATCGACACGTCGAGCAGCCCGGCCAGCGCGCCGAAGACGGCCAGCGTCACCATCAGCCAGGCCAGGTTCCCGGCCAGCCCGGGGAGGACGAGCGCGGCCGGGAACAGCACGCCGGCCACCCGCAGCACCCGGACCGCGCCGAACCGGTCCGCGATCCGCCCGCTCAGCGCCAGCGTCAGCACGCTGCCCGCGGGCACGGCGAACAGCGCCAGGCCGAGGCGGCCGTCGCTCAGGTGCAGCGACTGCTTGATGGCCGGCAGCCGGGCGCCCCACGCCGCGAAGCCCACACCGAGGATGAAGAAGTAGGCGAGGATCGCGACCCTGGAGTGGCGGAGCTCGACAGACGTCACGCGCCGGTACCGGCAAGGTGGGCGTTGACCGCGCGGGCGCGTTCGGCCAGCCCGGGCACCTCGGTGACGGCGACACCCGCGGCCCGGAGCTGTCCGGCCCCCTCGCCGTCGGTGAACAGGCGGGGCTCGCGCCAGGCGAAGACGACCCGCGGGATGCCCGCCGCGACGATGTGCCCGACGCAGGTGACCGGGCGCGACGCGCGGGCGCCGCAGGGCACCAGGGAGCTGTACAGGGTGGCGTGCCGCAGCCTGGGGTCGGGGCCCAGCTTGCCCTGTGCCAGCTTGCGGAGGGCGACCTCCTCGGCGTGGTCGTGGTCCTCCTGCTCGCGGGAGAACCCGGTGGCCAGGACCTCGCCGTCCTCGCCGACGACGACCGCCCCGACGGAGAACGCCGAATCCGACGGCGGGCACAGCCGGGACAGCTCCACCGCCCAGCGCAGGAACCGGTGGTCCGGGCCGCCGGGGCCGAGCAGGTAGCGCAGCAGCGCGACCTCGCCGACCCGGCGGGTCTCGGCCAGGGTCATCGGGGTGGCGGGGCCGGGAGCGGGGAGGTCGAGGCGGGGGGCGGCGGGATCGGCGACGAAGAAAGGGGCTACCGCGAGGTTGAGCTCATCGGCTAGGCCGGCGGCGAGGAAATCACCCAGGACCCGCGCGCCGCCTTCGACGAGAAGACGCGCCACGCCCCGTTCGGCCAGATCCTGGAGCATGAAATCGGCGGACACCGGATCACCTGCGTCAATGAGTACGGCGCTGTCCTTGATTTTCGCGGCCGACCGCAGCGCGGGGGTGGCGCAGTAGACCAGGCGGAGCGCGCCCGGAGCGAAGAAGCGGGCGGCGGGATCCAGGTCGCCGGTGGCGGTGAGGGTGACCCTCGCCGGGTGCGCGGGCAGGCCGCGGGCGGCCCGGCGGGCGCTGCGCCGCGGGTCCCTGATGAGCAGGCGCGGGTTGTCGGCGCGGACCGTCTGCGCCCCGACCAGGATGGCGTCGCAGCCCGCCCGCACCTCGTCCACCCGGTCCAGGTCGGCGGGGCCGGACAGGATCAGCCGCTCCGGGCTGGCGTCGTCCAGGTAGCCGTCGGCCGAGGTGGCGCAGGACAGCAGGACGTAGGGACGAGGCGGCACGGACCCAGCGTAGCTTCGGGTGGGCGCGCGATGCTTTACTGGTCAGGCGATGCTTGAGACAGTGAATCCGGCGACCGGGGAAGTGCTGGCCACCTTCCCCGTCCACGGGCGCCGCGAGGTAGATGCCGCCGTGGCCCGGGCCCGCGAGGCCGCGGCGTGGTGGGCCGGGCTCGACTGGGCCGGGCGGCGGATCAGGCTGCTCGCCTGGAAGTCGCACCTGACCAGGTACATGAGCCGGCTGGCGCAGCTGGTGCACGAGGAGACCGGCAAGCCCCTCGACGACGCCACGCTGGAGATCATCCTGGCCATCGTGCACATCGACTGGGCCGCCCGGCACGCCCGCCGGGTGCTGCGGCCGCGCCGGGTGCGCAGCGGGCTCGCGGCCATCAACCAGGCCGCCACGGTGGAGTACCAGCCGCTCGGCGTGGTCGGCGTGATCGGGCCGTGGAACTACCCGGTGTTCACGCCGATCGGCTCGATCGCGTACGCGCTGGCGGCCGGGAACGCGGTCGTGTTCAAGCCGTCCGAGCTGACCCCGGCGACCGGGGAATGGCTGGTCCAGGCCTTCGGTGAGGCGCTGGGCATCTTCGGGAACGTGCAGCCGGTGCTGCAGCTGGTCACCGGGCCCGGCTCGACCGGCGAGGCGCTGGCCCGCAGCGGCGCGGCCAAGATCGCGTTCACCGGTTCGGCGGCCACGGCGCGCAAGGTGATGGCCGCCGCGGCGGACACCCTGACCCCGGTGCTGGCCGAGTGCGGCGGCAAGGACGCCCTGCTGGTGAGCGCCGACGCCGACCTGGAGGCGGCCGCCGACGCGGCCGCGTGGGGCGCCATGTCCAACGCCGGGCAGACCTGCATCGGGATCGAGCGGGTCTACGTGGCCGACGGGGTGTACCAGTCGTTCCTGGAGCGGCTGTCCGAGAAGGTGTCGTCGCTGCGTCCCGGGTTCGACAGCGAGGCGTCGTACGGGCCGATGACGCTGCCGTCGCAGCCGGAGACCGTGGCCAAGCACGTGGCGGACGCGCTGGCCCTGGGCGGCCGGCCGGCCGTGGGAGGTCCGGACGCCGTGGCCCCGCCGTACGTGCGGCCGGTGGTGCTGACCGAGGTGCCCGAGGGGTCGGCGGCGGTTACCGAGGAGACGTTCGGCCCGACCGTGACGGTGACGCCGGTGGCCGGGCTGGCGGAGGCGGTCTCGTTCGCCAACGCGGGGCGCTACGGGCTCGGGTCGGCGGTGTTCGCCCGGGACCGTTCGGCCGCCATGACGGCGGCCCGCTCGTTGCGGTCCGGGATGACCTCGATCAACTCCGTGCTCGGGTTCGCGATCGTGCCGGCGCTGCCGTTCGGCGGGGTGGGCGAGTCCGGGTTCGGCCGGATCCACGGCGCGGACGGGCTGCGCGAGTTCTCGCGGCCCAAGGCGATCACGCGGCAGCGGATGCGGCCGCTGATCAATGTGTTGTCGTTCGGGCGGACGGACCGGGACATGAAGCGGATCGTCACGCTGGTGACGCTGCTGCACGGACGGCTGTACCGGCCGCGGGGGAGCGGCGGCGGCCGGCGGCGGGCGCGTTAAGGTTTTGGCGTTTGGGTGCCGGTGTGGCTGGTGTGGCCTGCGGCCTGGCTGGCCAGGACCATGGCGTCGACGGGGTCGGCGGGGTCCACCGCGGCCAGCGGAGCCCGGCCGGCGATGAGGTCGGCGGCCCGCTCGGCGATCGCGATCGTGGGCGCGTTGGTGTTCCCGCGCGGCACGACCGGCATCACCGACGCGTCGACCACCCGCAGCCCGCTCACGCCGCGGACCCTGAGCTCGAGGTCGACCACGCTGTTCCAGCGGGAATCGCCGCCCATGGTGCAGGTGCCGACCGGGTGGTACAGGGTCACCACGCTGCTGCGGACGTAGTCCAGGAGCTCGGCGTCGGAGCGGACGTGCGCACCGGGAGCCAGCTCGCTGGAGCAGATCGCGGCCATCGGCCGGGCCGTCACGAACTCCCGGGCCAGCTTCAGCCCGGCGGCCAGCGCCCGGCCGTCCCGCTGGTCGGACAGGTAACCGGGGTCGATGGCCGGGCGGTGCCTGGGGTCGGCGCTGCGTAGCCTGATCCGGCCCCGGCTGGCCACGTCGACGAGGCCGACCAGCACCGTCATCGCGCGCCGGGCCGGGTCGGCCAGGCCCTGGTTCTGGTACGGCGCCGGGAGCACGTGCAACTGCAGGTCGGGCGCTGGCAGCCCGGGCTCGGAGTGGGCGAAGCCGCCGGACTCCGCCACGTTGCTGGTCAGCGGGCCGCGGTGGGTGAGCTGCCAGCGCAGCTGGCTGGCGTTGCCGGCCTTCTCCCACAGGCCGCGGATTTTGGGCGTCGACCAGATAACGGGCAGCACCGGGTGATCGCTGAGGTTGCCGCCGACCCCGCGGAGGTCGGCGTGGACGTCAATTCCCATTTCGATCAGGTGCTCGGCCGGGCCGATGCCGGACAGCATCAGCAGCTGCGGGCTGTTGACCGCGCCGCCGGACAGGATGACCTCGGCGTTGGCCCGGGCGGTCTGCGGCTCGCCGTGGTGCAGGTACCTCACCCCGGTCGCCTGGCCGCCCTCGATGATCACGCTCGTGACCAGGGCATCGGTGAGGACGGTGAGGTTCGGCCTGGACAGGGCGGGGTGCAGGTAGGCGGTGGCGGCCGAGCAGCGCTGGCCGTTTCTTTGCGTGAGCTGGTACCAGCCCACGCCGTCCTGGCGCGGGCCGTTGAAGTCGTCGTTGGCCTTCGCACCCTGCTCCTGGGCGGCCGCGATGAACGCCGCGCAGGCCGGGGACTTGTACCGCGGATCGGTGACCGCCAGCGGGCCGCCGGTGCCGTGGTACGGGCTGGCGCCGCGGGAGTTGTCCTCCGCCCGCCTGAAGTACGGCATGAGGTCCTCGTAGCCCCAGCCGGTGCAGCCGTGCTCGTCCTTCCAGACCTGGAAGTCGTGCCGGTTACCGCGGATGTAGATCATCGCGTTGATGCTGCTGGACCCGCCCAGGACCTTGCCGCGCGGCCAGTAGACGGTGCGGCCGGCCGCACGGTGCTGCGGGACGGTCAGGTAGTTCCAGTCGTACGCGGTCTGGAACAGCCTGTTCACCGCGGCGGGGGCGCGGATCTCGTCGGCGTCGTCGGCGAGGCCGGCCTCCAGCAGCAGCACGCTGACGCCCGAATCGGCGGACAGGCGCGCCGCCAGGACGCAGCCGGCGCTGCCGGCACCCACGATGATGTAGTCATACACGGCGGTCTCCTCAGGGATAAGGGGAACAATACGCGCCGTGGTGTCCGGGGAGCCTGCGGGGTTCGGTGGTCTCGGGTTGATCGCGGGGTGTTCAGTCGTGAGGTCAGCGGGGTCGGGTTCGTTCCCCGGTTCCCCTTAGGGTGGGTTCATGGCGCGTAACCGCAGCGAAAACCCTGTCGTGCTGTCCCGCATCTACACCCGCACCGGCGACGACGGCAGCACCGCGCTCGCCGACGGCAGCCGCACCGCCAAGACCGACACGCGCCTCGCCGGCTATGCGGATGTAGAAGAGGCGAACTGCGCGATCGGCATGGCGATCACGTTCGGTAACCTCGCCGCGGACATCGTCCAGTTGCTCTCCCGGGTGCAGAACGAGCTCTTCGACGTCGGCGCCGACCTGGCCAACCCGGTGACCGACACACCACCGCCCTATCCGCCGCTGCGGATCGACGAGGCCTACATCGCCCGGCTGGAGAGCGAGTGCGACTCGTACAACGCCGGACTGCCGACGCTGCGGAGCTTCCTGCTGCCGGGCGGCAGCCCCGGAACGACGCTGCTGCACATGGCGCGGACCGTCACCCGGCGGGCGGAGCGCAGCGCGTGGGCCGCGGTCGGCGAGCACGGCGACTCGGTGAGCCCGCTGCCCGCCAAGTACCTGAACCGGCTGTCTGACCTGCTGTTCATCCTGGCCCGCCAGGCCAACGCGGGCCACGACGACGTGCTGTGGAAGCCGGGCGGCGAACGCGGCTGACCGACCGGTCTGCGACGCTTGCGTTCGCTGGATCGGTACGTGGCGGCCGGGCGGCATGTCCCAGCGGGTCAGAGGGCCACGCCGAGGTGGGAGCCTGGGGGCGCGGCCTCCAGCCAGGCGAGCAGGCCGGTGAGCGCCTCCTCGCCCAGGGCGAGCTCGACGGTCCCGCCGGGGTCAACCGCGCCGCTGTCCTCGCCGAGCCGGCACTCCACCACGATCATGCCGGGACCCAGGCTGGCCGCTTCGGCCTCGGTGGGCGGGCGGCGGGACACCACGGTCAGGTCCCGCCGCGGGAACACCACCTCAGGCCGCATCGTCAACCCCAGGGCGCCGAACCACCACAGTTCCTCGGGCCGGTAGGACGCCAGGCCGAGACGCCAGGACCCGTTCGGGCCGCGGCGCAGGCCGCATTCGACCGTGCCGCCGCCGCGTTCGAGCAGGTAGCGGCGGGACGCGATGCCGACGGCGGCCAGGGTCGCGATGACCAGGAAGGCGGCGAAGAGCCAGGCTGCATCAAGCGCCAGCGCCCCGCCCACCGAAACCTTAGGCCTGGTCGCCTGCGGCCCGCAGGAGCGCCCTCTGATACTTGGCCTCGGACGGCTCCTCCGAACCCGTACCGGTCTCGGACAGCGCGACGTCGAGTTCGCGCCGCGCCTCCTCCCGGTCGACTTCCTGGGCGAGGCGAGCCTGAGCGGCCAGGATCGATACCCGGTCGTCGGCCACGGACAGGAACCCGCCGCTGACCGCGGCGCGCACCGGGTCGGCGTCGTCGCTGAGGATCTCGACCAGGCTGCCCTCGGCCAGCACGCCGAACACCGGCGAGTGACCGGTCAGCACGCCGATGTCGCCCTCCGTGGTCTTGGCGATCACCGTCCTGGCCTCGCCGGACCACAGCTCGCGGTCCGGCACCACCAGCGCTACTCGAAAGGTCACCGCTCCAGCTCCCTAGCCTTCTTCTCCACGTCCTCGATCCCGCCGACCATGTAGAACGCCTGCTCGGGCAGGTTGTCGAACTCGCCCTCGCTGATCGCCTTGAACGAGGAGATCGTCTCCTCGATCGGCGTGAAGACGCCCGGCTGGCCGGTGAACTGCTCGGCCACGTACATCGGCTGGGACAGGAACCGCTCGATCCGCCGCGCCCGCTGCACGGTGATCTTGTCCTCTTCACCGAGCTCGTCGACGCCGAGGATGGCGATGATGTCCTGCAGCTCCCGGTACCGCTGCAGGATCCGCTGCACCTCGCGGGCCACGTCGTAGTGTTCCTGGCCGATGTACCTGGCGTCCAGGATCCGTGAGGTGGAGTCCAGCGGGTCCACCGCCGGGTAGATCCCCTTCTCGGTAATGGCCCGGGACAGGGTGGTGGTCGCGTCGAGGTGGGCGAACACGTTGTGCGGCGCGGGGTCGGTGATGTCGTCGGCCGGCACGTAGATGGCCTGCATCGAGGTGATCGAGTGGCCGCGGGTGGAGGTGATCCGCTCCTGCAGCTGGCCCATCTCGTCGGCCAGCGTGGGCTGGTAGCCCACCGCCGACGGCATCCGGCCGAGCAGCGTGGACACCTCCGAGCCGGCCTGGGTGAACCGGAAGATGTTGTCGATGAACAGCAGCACGTCCTGGCCTTGCACGTCGCGGAAGTACTCGGCCATGGTCAGCGCGGACAGCCCGACCCGCAGCCGGGTGCCGGGCGGCTCGTCCATCTGGCCGAACACCAGGGCCGTGTCCGCGATGACGCCGGACTCGGTCATCTCCAGGAACAGGTCGTTGCCCTCGCGGGTCCGCTCCCCCACCCCGGCGAAGCAGGACACGCCGCCGAAGTTCTGGGCGACCCGGCGGATCATCTCCTGGATCAGCACGGTCTTGCCCACGCCGGCCCCGCCGAACAGGCCGATCTTCCCGCCCCGGACGTACGGGGTGAGCAGGTCGATGACCTTGATGCCGGTGGTGAACATCTCGGTCCGCGGCTCGAGCTGGTCCAGCGGCGGCGGGTCGCGGTGGATCGGCCAGCGCTCCTCGACGTTCAGCGACGAGGTGGGCACGTCGAGCGATTCGCCGAGAGCGTTGAACACGTGTCCCTTGGTGACGTCGCCGACCGGCACCTCGATGGGCGCGCCGGTGTTGATCACCTCGGCGCCGCGCACCATGCCGTCGGTGGGCTGCATCGAGATGGCACGCACGATGTTGTCGCCGATGTGCTGCTCGACCTCCAGCGTCAGCGTCTGCGTCGTGTCGGCGTCGACCGAGACGTCGACGTTCAGCGCGTAGTAGATCTCCGGCATCTGATCCGCCGGGAACTCCACGTCTACGACGGGGCCGATGACCCTCGCGACGCGGCCGGTGCTGGCGACGGTGTCGCCGCTCTCGGGTGTCTTCTCATCGGTCGCGGTCATGTGTTCCTCACTCACTCGTTGCGCTCGCGTCGGCCAGCGCGTTGGCGCCGCCGACGATCTCGCTGATTTCCTGGGTGATCTCGGCCTGCCGTGCGTTGTTCGCCTCACGGGTCAGCGTCTCGAGCAGATCGTTCGCGTTGTCCGTGGCTGCCTTCATCGCGCGCCGCCGGGAGGCCAGTTCGGCCGCTGCCGCCTCCAGCATCGCGTAGAAGATCCGGGCGGCCACGTACTGCGGCATCAGGGCGTCGAGCACCTCGGCCGGGCCGGGCTCGAACTCGTACTGCGGCAGCGGGCCCGACGGGCCCTCTTCCTCGGTCTCCTCGATCTCCAGCGGGAGCAGCCTGCGCGCATAGGGCCGCTGGGTCAGCATGGAGACGAAGTCGGTGCCGACCAGGTGGATCTCGTCCACCCCGCCCTCGTCAGCCCCGGCGTTGAAGGCCTCGAGCAGGGCGTCGGATATCTCCTCCGCGTTCCGGTACTTCGGCACGGCGGAAAAACCGCTCCAGGAGTTCTCCAGCTCGAGCTCGCGGAACCGGTGCCAGCCGATGCCCTTGCGGCCGGCCACGTACAGGACCGGCTGGATCCCCCGGTCGCGCAGCGTCTGCCGCAGCCGGCCCGACTCGCGCAGGACGTTGGCGTTGAAGGCGCCGGCGAAGCCCTGGTCGCTGGTCAGGATCAGGACGGCGGCCCGGGTCGGGTTCTCCGGCTCGGTGGTGAACGGGTGGGTGACGTTGGCCGAGCGGCTGATCACCGCCTCCACCGCGCGGGTGAGCTCGCGGGCGTACGGCTCGGCCGAGCGCTGCTGCTGCTGCGCCCTGACGATCCGCGAGGACGCGATCAGCTCCTGCGCGCGGGTGATCTTGGCGATGGACTGCACCGAGGAAATCCGCCGCCGGACGAGGCGAAGCTGCGCTGCCATGGGCTGCTACGACTCCTTCTCGGGCTTCGGCACCCGGCGGGTGATGGTCTCCTGGCCCTCGTTCTCCAGCGGCTCGGACTCCTCGTCCTCGCCGCGCAGCAGCTCTCCCGAGCTGGTCTCGAAGCCCTTGCGGAACTCCTCGACCGCGTCCTTGAGCGCGGTGGCCGTGTCCTCGGTCAGCGCGAGCGACTCCCTGATCGTCTGCAGGATGCCGGCGTGCGACCGGCGCAGGTAGTCCAGGAAGTCGGCCTCGAACCGGCTGATGTCGTCGACCGGCACGTCGTCCAGGTAGCCGTTGGCGCCCGCCCAGATCGAGACGACCTGCTCCTCGACCGGGAACGGCTGGTACTGCGGCTGCTTGAGCAGCTCGACCAGTCGCGCACCGCGGTCGAGCTGGGCCCGGGAGGCCGCGTCCAGGTCGGACGCGAACGCGGCGAACGCCTCCAGGTCGCGGTACTGCGACAGGTTGAGGCGCAGGTTGCCCGCGACCGACTTCATCGCCTTGATCTGCGCGTTGCCGCCGACTCGCGATACCGAGCGGCCCACGTTGATGGCCGGCCGAACGCCCGCGTTGAACAGGTCGGTCTCCAGGAAGATCTGCCCGTCGGTGATCGAGATGACGTTGGTCGGGATGTAGGCCGAGATGTCGTTGGCCTTGGTCTCGACGATCGGCAGACCGGTCAGCGACCCGCCGCCCAGCTCGTCGGACAGCTTGGCGCACCGCTCGAGCAGCCGCGAATGCAGGTAGAACACGTCGCCCGGGTACGCTTCGCGGCCCGGCGGGCGGCGCAGCAGCAGCGACACCGCGCGGTACGCCTCGGCCTGCTTGGACAGGTCGTCGAAGACGATCAGCGCGTGCTTGCCCTGGTACATCCAGTGCTGCGCGATGGCCGAACCGGTGTAGGGCGCGATGTACTTGTAACCCGACGGGTCCGAGGCGGGGGCGGCGACGATCGTGGTGTACTCGAGCGCGCCCGCTTCCTCCAGGGCCCCGCGCACCTGCGCGATCGTGGAGCCCTTCTGGCCGATCGCGACGTAGACGCAGCGCACCTGGCGGACCGGGTCGCCGGACGCCCAGTTGTCCCGCTGGTTGATGATCGCGTCGATGGCGATCGCGGTCTTGCCGGTCTGCCGGTCGCCGATGATCAGCTGCCGCTGGCCCCGGCCGATGGCGGTCATCGCGTCGATGGCCTTGATGCCGGTCTGCAGCGGCTCCTTCACCGGCTGCCGCTCCACCACCGAGGGCGCCTGGGTCTCGAGCAGCCGCAGCTCGGTGTCCTCGATGGGGCCCTTGCCGTCCAGCGGCTCGCCCAGCGGGCCCACCACGCGGCCGAGGAAGCTGTCGCCGACCGGCACGGACAGCACCTCGCCGGTGCGCTTGACCTGCTGACCTTCCTCGATCTCGTTGAACTCACCGAGGATGACCACGCCGATCTCGCGCACGTCCAGGTTGAGCGCCAGGCCCCGGACGCCGTTCTCGAACTCGAGCAGCTCGTTGGCCATGGCGGAGGGCAGGCCCTCGACTCGCGCGATGCCGTCGCCGCACTCGATGACGGTGCCTACCTCTTCTCGCGAGGCGCCTTCTGGCTCGTATTCCTGGACGAAGTGCGCTAGCGCGTCCCGGATCTCTTCCGGCCGGATCGTCAGCTCAGCCATGGTCCTCTATGTCTTTCCGTGCGTGGTCTTCCGGCTTCACGTTCTGCCGCGGCCGATTCACTCGCATGTCAGCCCGCCAGCTTGCGCCGGACGGCGGCCAGCCTGCGGGCCGCGGTCGCGTCTATGAGCTCATCCCCGATCTGGACGGAAATACCGCCTATGACCGAGGGGTCTATCACGATGTTCAGGTGCACCCGGTGCCCGTAGGTGGCGGCCAGCGCCCCGGCGAGCCGCCGTTGCTGGGCCGCTGTCAGCTCGACCGCCGAACGCACCACCGCGATCAGCTGCTCCCGGCGCCGCGCCGCGATGCTGGCGCACATGTCCAGGGCCACCGGCAGCGCGCGGCCGCGCGGGTGCGTCACCATCTGCGTGATCAGCCGCAGGGTCACCGGGGTCACCTTGCCGCGCAGGAGCGTACTGAGCAGCTGGTCCTTGGCGTCTTCGGGCGCTGACGTGCTGGCCAGGGCCGCGCGCAGCTCCGGCTGGGCGGCCACCACGCGGCCGAACCTGAACAGCCCGTCCTCCAGGTCGTCCAGGCCGTCCTCGGCCTGGGCGGTGAGCACCAGCGCCTCGATCGCGAGCTGCTCGATCGCGTCCACCATGTCGCCCGAGGTCGCCCAGCGGGATTCGACCGCCGCCACGACCAGCGCCTCGGTCCGCCCGGTCACCTTCCCGTGCAGCAGCGCCGAGGCCACCGCCGCCTTCTCGGCCGCGGGCTTGCCCGGATCGGACAGGGCGCGGCGCAGCCCGTGCTCGGCGTCGAGCAGGCCGACGACCGCGAACAGCTCGTTGCCGAGCCTGGTGGACACGGCGGGGCTGGTGATGTCCTCCGCTTCCAGCCGCTCGGTGAGGCCGGCGAACGATGTCCTACTCGCTCCCCGCACGATCATCACCTCCGCGGTCGTACCACACGATTTTCGGCCCGAACGGGCTGGGTGACGGCCCCGGTGCCGGTGCGAGCCTCACTGGCCGGCCACCTCGAGCTCGTCGAGGAACCTGTCCACCATCCGGCTCTGCCGCGCCTCGTCGGTGAGCGATTCGCCTACGATCCGGCTGGCCAGCTCGGTCGCGAGGTTCCCGACCTCGGTGCGCAGCGCGGTCAGCGCCTGCTGCCGCTCGGCCTCGATCTGGGCCTGGGCCGACTCGGTGATCCGGCGTGCCTCGGCCTGGGCCTGCTCGCGCATCTCGGTGATGATCTGCGCGCCCTGCTCCCTGGCCTCCTCACGCAGCCTGGCGGCCTCGTGCCTGGCCTCGGCGAGCTGCTCGCGGTACTGGTCGAGCAGCTGCTTGGCCTCGGACTGCGCCTCCTCCGAGCGGGCCAGGCCGCCCTCGATCTGCTCGGTCCGCTCGGCCAGCATCTTGGTGGCCCTCGGCAGCAGGAACTTGGCCAGCGCGCCGAACACGATGACGAACAGGATCGTGCCGATAATGAACTCGGGCCACGCCGGGAGCAGGGGGTTCTTCGCCGTTTCAGCAGCCTGGATCATGACGCGATTACCTCAGTACTTGAAGATGAACGGGGCCACGAGGCCGATCAGCGCGAGCGCCTCGGTCAGCGAGAAGCCGATCCACATGTACAGCGAGATGCGTCCGGTGGCCTCCGGCTGCCGGGCCATGGCCTCGATCGCGTGGCCGAAGACCAGGCCGATGCCGATGCCCGGGCCGATGGCCGCGAGACCGTATCCGATGGCGCCGGCGTTGAAGCTGATGATCTGGGGCGAGCCAGCGGCGAGAGTAGCGGCAAGAGACATAGATTCAGTCCTTTACGTGTCGTACCGGCGGCTCGTCCCGCCGGATGGGTCGTAGGTACGGCGCGGTCAATGTGCCGGCTCCACGGAGCTGGCGATGTACGTAGCGGTCAGCGTGGTGAAGATGAACGCCTGCAGCAGGGTGACCAGGGTCTCGAGCAGGAAGACGAAGATCGCCAGCGCGAAGGAGCCCGCGGCGTAGATCAGCCCGACGGACAGGCTCAGCAGGTACCACGACGCGAGCGTGAAGATCGTCAGCAGCAGGTGGCCGGCGAACATGTTCCCGAAAAGCCGCACCCCGAGCGTGAACGGCTGGAAGACGAAGAACCTGAGCAGTTCGACCGGGACCAGGATGATGTAGATCGGCGCCGGCACGCCCGGCGGGATCATGTTCCTGAGATAGCCCCAGGCCCCCTGGTGTTTGACGCCCAGGTACAGGTAGAGGAAGTAGACGATGAACACCATCGGCCAGACGAAGCCGATCCTGGACGTGACCGGGAACTGGAGGAGCGGGATCAGCTCCATGACGTTCATGATGTAGATGAAGAAGAACAGCGACACCAGGAACGGCAGGTAGGAGTCGCCCTTCCGGCCCAGCGACGGGCGGAGGATCTGGTCCCGCACGCCCAGGAGCGCTATCTCGCCGAGGTTCTGCATGCCGCGCGGGACTAGCTTGGGCGAGCGGAACGCCACCCAGAAGAACACGATCACCACGAGTGCGGCCAGGATGGCGAGAAGCATCGGCTTGGTGAAGTCGAACGAGCCGATGCTGAAGAGCGGCCTGAATTCGAAATCCTGCAGGCCCGGAGCCGGGAATCCGCACCCGCTGAAGATGTGGCAGCCCCCGCTGGCGAGCGCGCTCACGTCACCGGTCACCGGTCATCTCCTTCTGGGGAGCTCGCGACATCGCCGCCCCTTGCTTTCCGTAGCGGTAGATGATGAAACCGATCGAGATGCCCAGTCCGATCAGCATGCCGATCGGGAACAGCAACGGCACGTGGACGGCGCGCCCGACCAGCCAGCCGATGAGGCCGTAGGCGGCCATCCCGGACAGCAGGTAGCTGAACACGGTCCAGCCGATATTCAGGCCCTCGGCCCGGCCCTGGGCCGCGGCCTGCCTCCGGCTGACCTCCGTGCGTGCTGCGTTGCCTTGGCCGCTCATGTCACCCGCCTCGCCCCGGCGCTGGCTGCTCGGGCTCCACATACAGCATCTTGACCTTTACCGCCGTGATGACCTGCGTCGCGCTCCAGACCAGGATGCAGCCGATGGCGACGAAGCCGACGGTCCTGGTACTGAACGCGGTCGTACCGTTCATGCTGGACACGATGACGGCCAGGGCGATGATCTTGACCACGTAGGTGATCATGGCCGCCACCATCATGGCCTGCGGGCTCACCCGCGCGGCCCGGCCGACCACTAGCACGCTGATGCCGAAGAATACGGTGACGATGGCGACGCCGACCAGCGCGCCGATCAGCCCCTTGACGCCGACCAGGGCGGCGCTCAGGGCGACCATGATCGCGGCCGCGACGGCCGTCAGCGCTCCCGCGCGCCGTACGATCACGGCGTACTTCGCCAGCATTACAGGGCTCCCGGGGGTTGGACAGCAACAGTACCGGCCCGGAGGGCCGACCCCTCCAGACGCCCCCGAGGGGGCGCGACACGAGATGATGTCCCGCGTGCGAGGCAGGAGCCGGTCGCCGCACCGCTGCTGCGGTACGGGTACCCGGCCAGGTTTAGGAAAGGTATCACGGGCCTCTCATCAGCCGTAGAGGGGCTACTCGTGAAAGCTATCACAAAGTCCTTGACTCTGTCTTTACCTGATCGCGCACAATCTATGACCAATTTGGGGCGCCGAACCGGACAAACCGGGCTTCCCGGCCCCTAGTCTGCCTCTGGCGTACCCCGCGACCCGCGGAGGAGACGCGCGGTAACCTCGCAAAACCGGACATTTCACGAGTCCTGCGCGGCAGGACGGCTGCCGGGTGGGGAGACGACGTCCGATCCGCAGAAGCCAAGGGAAGGTAAAGGACAGGTAAAGGAATTTCGCCTGAAGCGTTACCTGGGCCGCGCGTCGGGGCCCTGGGCCTGCGGGAACGGGTCCCGGCCGTCGGCCGGGTCGTCTCCGGGCTCCGCCGGGGACTCCGCGAACGGCGCCGTGCCCGGGAACGGCGACGGGTCCGGGAACGGCGACGGGTCCGCACTGGTGAGCGGAACCTGGGCGGGACGCCAGTCCTGGTTCGGGAAGGGGCCCTGGCCGGCGAAGGGTGCCGCGGCGGGGAGACGGCCCGCGCGCGGCAGCGGGTCACCGGGCGACGAGGACGCGTTCGCCGGGTGGGAGTTACCGGGGAACGGGCTCTCATCGCGGGTGCGGCCGGGCTCGGTGCCAGGACCGGACGGGGTCGCGCCGTTGACGGAGGCGCCGACGGCGGCAGCGGCGGCCTGGGCGGCGGGCACCGCGGTTGCGGGCGCGGCCTTGTTCCCGGCCGGGGCCTTCTGTCCGGCCGGGGCCTTCTTCCTGGCCGGGGTGCGCCAGGGACGCAGGCTCGGCATGGTGGCGGGCAACAGGGCGAGCACGGCGACCAGCGTGGCGGCGAAGAACACCACCGACGGGGTACGGACGATCGAGAGCGAGACCACGGTGACCGAGAACAGCGCCGCCCACAGGTACATGATCAGCACGCTCTGCCGGTACGAATGGCCGATGTTGAGCAGCCGGTGGTGCAGGTGCTGCCGGTCGGCGGCCATGATCGGCTGGCCGGCCCGGGTCCGCCGGATGATGGCGAACATCAGGTCCGCGTACGGGATGACGAAGATCGCGGCCGGCACCAGCAGCGGCAGGAAGGTCGGGAACCGGTCCAGGGTGTTGTTTCCCGCGTAGTTGGTCAGCAGGGCCGGATCGAGCGAATCGGTGCTGGATATCGGGCCGTAGGCGAGCAGCAGGCCGAGCAGCATCGCGCCGATGTCGCCCATGAAGATCCGCGCCTTGTAGAAGTTGTGCGGCAGGAACCCGATGCACATCCCGGCCAGCAGCGCGGACGTTACCGCGGGCAGCGACTGCGAGGTGCTGTGGATGGTCCGGATCAGCGTGTACGAGTAGACCAGGAACGACAGCGCGGCTACGGCCACGATGCCGGCCGCGAGCCCGTCCAGGCCGTCGATGAAGTTGATCGCGTTGATCGTGACCACGACAAGCAGGATGGTCAGCGTCACGCTCAGGTCCGGCTCGAGCGAGAACACCCCGCCGTTCGGCAGCGGCAGCCAGGGCAGCGCCTGGCCGCTCCAGACCAGGATGCCGGCCGCGGCCACCTGCCCGGCCAGCTTGCTGATCGCGCTGAGCCCCCACCGGTCGTCGGCGAACCCGATGAGGACGACCAGGCCGCCGGCCAGCAGCAGCCCGGCCTCGCTGCGCGATCCGGCGGTCCGGAACGGATCCTGCACGAAAGACAGCCTGCTGGCGAGGAGCAGCCCGGCGACAAGCCCGCCGTACATGGCCAGGCCGCCCAGCAGCGGGGTCGGCTTGGTGTGCGTGTCCCTGGAGCGGGGCTCGTGAATGGCGCGGGTGGCGATCGCCACCCGCCGCACCAGCGGGGTGAGCAGGTAGGTCACCGCCGCGGTGACGAGCAGGACCAGGGCGTATTCGCGCATGCCGCCTCAGCGGGCCTGGATGCTGTCGGCTTCCATCAGGGCTACTTTATGGCAACGGCTAGGCCACGGAGGGCGGCTCACCGGTGGCGGGGTCGACCGGACCTGTTTCGAGTGGATGCGGCTCGGCCGGCTTGACGTCGGCCGGTTCCTCCGCGTAATGCTCGTTCTCCGCGATGACCGAGGACACCAGGCGCAGCCGGTCCACGGAGACCGCGCCGGACCGGAGCACCTTCGGGATGGTCCCGGTCAGGTCGAGGATGGTCGACGGGACGTTGTCGGTGCACGGGCCGCCGTCCAGGTAGACCGAGACCGCCTCGCCGAGTTGCTGCTCCGCCTCGTCCGCGTTGATCGCGGAGGGCTGGCCGTGCCGGTTGGCGCTGGACACCGCGAGCGGCCCGGTCTGCTTGAGCACGTCCAGCGCGACCGAGTGCAGCGGCATCCGCAGCGCGACCGTGCCCTTGGTGTCGCCCAGATCCCAGAGCAGCGTCGGGCTGGCCCGGAACACCAGGGTGAGCGCGCCCGGCCAGAACTCGTCGATCAGGTCCTGCCCGAACGCGCCGAGGTCGTCCACGAGCGCCGCCGCGGCCCGCGCGGTCCCGACGAGCACCGGCGGCGGCATGTTCCGGCCCCGGCCCTTGGCCGCCAGCATGGTGGTGACCGCCGCCGGGATGAACGCGTCGGCGCCGATGCCGTACACCGTGTCGGTCGGCAGCACGATCAGCTCGCCGGCCCGGGCCGCCGTCACCGCGGCTTCGATCCCCGCGATCCGCTCCTGCGGATTCCGGCAGTCGTAACGCTTGCTCATCAGGCTCCCTCACCCGACCAGGCGGTGGTGACGAACCGGTCACGGCCGGCCAGGTCCTTGTTGTTGCGGGTGTCGCGCCAGCCCTGTTCTTCAGGGAATACCCAGTACACCGCCGCGCCCTGCTGGGCCCCGTGCTCGACGGCGAGCAGACCGCCGGGACGGAGCAACCGCCGGGCCGTGCGTTCGACGGCGCGGATGGCATCGAGCCCGTCCGTTCCGCTCCATAGGGCGCCCGGCGGGTCATACTCACTCACCTCAGGCTCGACGTACGCCCCCACCGGGATGTACGGCGGGTTGCTGATCACCAGGTCAACCGTACCGTCGAGTTCGCCGAGCGCGTCGGCGAAGTCGCCGCCGTGCAGCATGACCCGGCCCGCCGTGTACGGGTCGCTCGCCACGTACTTGCTGACGTTGCGCTCGGCCCAGGCCCGGGCGAGCGGATCGCCCTCGACCGCGTGCACCCTGGCCCGGGGCACCTCCTGGCCGATGGCCAGCGCGATCGCACCGGAACCGGTGCCCAGGTCGGCCACCACCGGCTCGGCGACGTCCATCTTCCCCAGCCGGTCGATGGCCCAGCCGGTCATCACCTCGGTCTCCGGGCGCGGCACGAAGACCCCCGGCCCCACGTCGAGCTCGAGGTAGCGGAAATGGGCGCGGCCGGTGATGTGCTGAAGCGGCTCGCGGGCGGCGCGGCGGGCGATCTCGGCCCAGAACCGCGCGTCGAACTCGCAGTCGGGCACCGTGTGCAGCTCGCCGCGGCGGACGTTGTGCACGCTGGCCGCGATCAGCTCGGCGTCCGTGCGCGGGGACTCCACCCCGGCGTCGGCCAGCCGCAGCGCGGCCAGCGCGACCTCGTCAAGAAGCAGGCTCATCATCGCTAGCACCAACCAGCTTGGCCTCCAGGTCGGCGGCCGCCAGCGCGTCGATCACCCCGTCCAGGTTCCCGTCGATGACCTGGTCCAGGTTGTAGGCCCGGTAGCCGACCCGGTGATCGGAGATGCGGTTCTCCGGGAAGTTGTAGGTGCGGACGCGTTCCGACCGGTCCACCGTGCGCACCTGGCTGCGCCGCTCGGCGCTCGCCTTGGCGTCGGCTTCGGCCTCGGCCTGCGCGAGCAGCCGGGCCCGGAGCACGCGCAGCGCCTGCTCCTTGTTCTGCAGCTGGCTCTTCTCGTTCTGGCAGGACACGACGATCCCGGTCGGCAGGTGGGTGATCCGCACGGCCGAATCGGTCGTGTTCACGCTCTGGCCGCCGGGGCCCGAGGAGCGGAACACGTCGACCTTGAGGTCGTTGTCGTTGATCTGCACCTCGACCGGTTCGGCCTCGGGCGCGACGAGCACGCCGGCCGCCGAGGTGTGGATGCGGCCCTGGGACTCCGTTACCGGCACCCGCTGCACCCGGTGCACGCCGCCCTCGTATTTCAGCCGGGACCAGGCGCCGTCGCCGCCCTTGCCCTTCACCACGACCGTCGCGTCCTTGACCCCGCCCAGGCCGGTGACGGTCGAGTCCAGGATCTCGGTCTTCCAGCCGCGCCGCTCGGCGTAGCGCTGGTACATCCGGAGCAGGTCCCCGGCGAACAGCGCGGATTCCTCGCCGCCCTCGCCCGCCTTGACCTCGAGGATGACGTCGCGGTCGTCGTTGGGGTCGCGTGGCACCAGCAGCTTCTGCAGCTGGGCCTCGAGCTCCTCGCGGTGCCGGGCGAACTGGTCGGCCTCGTCCGCGAACGAGGAGTCCTCCCGGGCGAGCTCGCGGGCCGCCTCCTCGTCCGCCGAGGTCTGCTGCCACTCGCGGTAGGCGTGCACGATCGGGGTCAGCTCGGCGTAGCGGCGGCCAAGCGTGCGCGCTTTCTCCTGGTCGGAGTGCACCGCCGGGTCGGCGAGCGCGTGCTCCAGCTCTGCGTGCTCGCTAACCAGGTCACTTAGCCGGTCGAACACCGGTCTTCCTCTCGTACTGACGTGTGAAAACGCAAAGACCTGACCGAGGGCTCTGCTGGCTCCGGGGGGAACGCCCCCCAAGCTCCCGAAGTAGGGTAGCCCGCGGTCAGGTCTGCTTGGTTACTTCTTGCCGGCGGGCTTGGTCGAGGGGTTCTTGCCGAACCTCTTCTCGAACCTCGCGACGCGGCCACCGGTGTCGAGGATCTTCTGCTTGCCCGTGTAGAACGGGTGGCAGTTCGAGCAGACGTCGGCGTGAATCGTGCCGCTGGGAGCGGTGCTCCGCGTGGTGAACGTGTTCCCGCAGCCGCACGTCACGGTGGTGACATGGTACTGGGGGTGAATGTCGGCCTTCATGTGACAACTCCTGTGCCTCGAGCGGTCGCCGGGTCGTCTCGAAGGACGGGAACCGGTACCACGTGATTGCGGCTTCTAGTGTGCCAGACTGGGCAACCACTTTTCCCGGTCTGGAATTCCCGCTGGCCGCACCGGCCAGCGGGTCGTCCTACGTCTGCCAGCCTCAGGAACCGAGGGTCGTCTTCTGCACCTGGAGCAGGAACTCGGCGTTGCTCTTGGTCTTGCGCAGTTGCTCCATGAGCAGCTCGAGCGCCTGCTGCGGCTCGAGTGCGTGCAGCACCCGGCGCAGCTGCCAGATGATCTTGAGCTCGTCCGGGGAGAGCAGGATCTCTTCCTTGCGGGTGCCCGACGCGTCCACGTCGACCGCCGGGAAGAGCCGCTTCTCCGAGAGCTCGCGGCGCAGCCGCAGCTCCATGTTGCCGGTGCCCTTGAACTCCTCGAAGATGACCTCGTCCATCCGGGAGCCGGTCTCGATCAGGGCCGCGGCCAGGATCGTCAGCGAGCCGCCGTGCTCGATGTTGCGGGCCGCGCCGAAGAACCGCTTGGGCGGGTACAGCGCGGTGGAGTCCACGCCGCCGGACAGGATGCGGCCGCTGGCCGGCGCCGAGTTGTTATAGGCGCGCCCGAGCCGGGTCATGTTGTCGAGCAGCACCACGACGTCATGGCCCAACTCGACCAGCCGCTTGGCACGCTCGATGGCCAGCTCGGCCACTGTGGTGTGGTCGTCGGCCGGGTGGTCGAAGGTGGAGTGGATCACCTCGCCCTTCACCGTGCGCTGCATGTCGGTGACCTCCTCAGGCCGCTCGTCGACGAGGACGACCATGAGGTGACACTCGGGGTTGTTCTTGGTGATGGCGTTGGCGATCGATTGCAGGATCATCGTCTTGCCCGCCTTGGGCGGGGACACGATCAGGCCGCGCTGGCCCTTGCCGATCGGCGTGATCAGGTCGATGATCCGGTTGGTCATGTTGCCCGGATCGGTCTCCAGGCGGAGCCTTTCCTGCGGGTACAGCGGCACCAGCTTAGAGAATTCTGGCCTGGACGACGACTTCTCCGGGTCAAGGCCGTTGACCTTGTCCAGCCGGACCAGCGCGTTGAACTTCTCCCGGCGCTCGCCCTCGCGCGGCTGCCGGACGGCGCCCTCGATGACGTCGCCCTTGCGCAGGCCGTGCTTGCGGACCTGGGAGAGCGAGACGTACACATCGTTCGGCCCGGGCAGGTAGCCGGTGGTGCGGACGAAGGCGTACCCCTGCGAGTCGAGCACGTCGAGGATGCCGGCGATCGGGATGAGCACGTCATCCTCACTGATCACGGGCTCCGGGTCGGCCTGGCGGTCGCGCCTGCGGTTCCGGTTCCTGAACCGGTCCCGGCTCCGGCCGCCGCGCCTGTCGTCGTCGTACGCCTCGCCCGCGTTGCCGCGGCTAGCCGCGATCGGCTCCCGGTCCCGGCCGCCGCGGTCCTGTCCACCACGGTCCTGGCCACCACGGTCCTGGCCGTCGCGGCCGCCACCGTCGCGGGCGGCACCGTCCCGGTTGCCGCGCTCGGTGCTGCTCCCGTCCCGGCCCGCACCGTCGCGGCCGCCGTCCCGGCCCCCGCCGTCGCGGGCCTGGTCACGGCCGCGCGAGGGCTGGTCGTCGCGGCGCCCGTTCCGGCGCCGCCGGTCGCCACGCTGCGCCTCGCCGCCCGCGGACTCGCCCGGCTGAGCGTCCTCGCGGGTGCCCTGCGGTGCGCCGCCGGACTCCTGGATTCCAGCTGCCTGAGCTGGGGCTGACTGAGTTCCGGCTGGCTGGCCTGCGGCCTGCTGGGCTCCGGTCTGCTGAGCGGGAGCCGACTGGGCCGGGGCCTGCTCGGCCTGGGCCCGCTGAGTCCGCTGGGCACGGCCGCCCGGCCGGCCGGCCGGGGCCGGCTGGTCGAAGCTGAGCTGCTGCTGCGTGGTCCCTTGAACCCCTTCGGCGCCGATCCCGCCGCGCGCGCTGGCGCCGATACCGGCCGCGGCACCGTCTCCGATACCGGGCTGCGTGTGTGTGGCTGGTTCCATGCCGTCCTGCTTCCGCAGGCGGGTCGAGTCAGCTCCCGCGGACGCGACACGCTGGTCTGAACCTTGGTTAGCGATACCCGTCCCGGCCTGCCGGGCCTGGATGGCCTCGACTAGTTGTCCCTTGCGCATCCGGCCGGCCCCCTGGATCCCCATGGACTGTGCCATCCGCTGCAGCTCGGGCAGGAGCAGTGAGGAAAGGCCGGTGCCACCGCGACTGCGCGACTTGGACGTGGGGACCGTCGTTCCGCCAGCGGCCGCCGGCGGCGCCGAATTGCCGGCGGGGGCGTCCTCAGAAGCGCTGGGCGCGCCGCCGAGGACTTCGGTTGTGTCGCTCACTAATGGTCCTTCCATGGATTCTCGGCCGCCTGGGTGAACCCGCTAGGCCCGTCGACCCGGTACAGCGGCCCCCCTTGGGGCCAGAGTTGATTCGCGCTGCTCTGATAGCCGCCGAATGTCCACGATTCCCGCAACGCCTTGCGTTCCTCCGTGCGTCGCCATGTATCCGCAAGTTAGGAAGATGGGTCGGGGAGCATCCGGACGGCTGTGCCGCTCGCCCGCTTCCCCGGATCGCGCGCTCCCGCCAGACTGCCCGTGCTCATCGGCTGAGAGCTCCTCAGCTGAGAAGAGAACGAGACATCCTGCGGCAAAGACCTCGGGTACGGCAATAGTACCGTCCCAGAGGAGTTTGCCGGCGAGCGCCCGGTTTGCCGACGAGCACCCATTCCAGAGCGGGGCACCCGGTGCGCCACTAAGCCTAACACCATGAGGACTCACGGCATTCCTTCGCAGCCGTCCGTGTCGCGCGGAAGAAGAGGCAACGGTCCCAAGAGGCCCGCTAGCAGCCTCGGACGCCCAGCGGGCACGGCTCCAGGATTTATGAATTGGCCTGGATGTGCCGCCACGCACCCGGCCGGACGGATCGGCCGCCCGCTTCCCGCACCGTCAGCCCGACAGGGGCTCCGGGAGCAGGACGCGCGCACCGTGCCGCTCGACGTCTAGCGAGCTTATGTGCCATGCAATACCCGTTTCTCTCACGATTGAACCCAAGCTGTCCAGGTGGTGACGATAATCAGACCTCCCGGAATCGGGCCTCCCGGAATCGGGCCTCCCGGGATCGCAGAGCAGGGCCAGCACAGACGGACCGGCCCCGGACACCACGGCCGCGATGCCGGCCGCCCGCAGCCGGCCGATCAGGGCCGCGGTTTCCGGCATCGCCTCCGCGCGGTAGTCCTGGTGCAGCCAGTCACGGGTCGCGGCGAGCAGCGTGCCTGGCTCCGCGGGCGCCTGGGTCAGCGCGGCGACCAGCAGCGCGCTGCGTCCGGCGTTGGCGGCCGCCTCCCGGTGGGGCACCAGGTCGGGCAGCAGCCGCCTGGCCACTTCGGTACGTACCGGGGTTGGCCCGACGCAGATCACCGGCTTGATCGAGGCGTCCGGCTCGATCCGGACCATCCGGGGCCTGCCGTCCTGCGGCCAGGCGATGGTCAGCCCGCCGCCGAGACAGGCCGCCACGTTGTCCGGGTGCCCCTCGAACTCGGTGGCCAGCCCGAGCAGGGCACCATCCGGCAGCGCGCCCGGGCCGGCCGGCGCCAGGGCCCGCGCGGCCAGGATGCCGGCCACGATCGCGGCGGCCGAGGAACCGAGGCCGCGGCCGTGCGGGATCCGGTTCTCGCAGCGCAGCCGCAGTCCGGGCGGCTGGCCTCCGGTGACGGCGAACGCCGCCCGCATCGCGCGCACGACCAGGTGGTCCTCGCCGGCCGCGGCCAGGTCCGCGCCCTCGCCGGAGATCTCGATGGACAGCCCGGACTCGCAGACCCGGGCCTGCACGTTGTCGTGCAGGCTCAGCGCGAGCCCGAGCGCGTCGAAGCCGGGGCCGAGGTTGGCGCTGGTCGCGGGCACGCGCACCCGCACCGCTTCGGTCGTCCAGGCCATCTGACTCCTCGTTCTGATCGCTTTCGTCGCGGCTGGCTGCGGGCGGGAGGTGCTTGTGCGGCCCCCGCGCTGCTGACGTACTTTCGTGACTGCTGATACGCCATCCGCCGCCCTGCCCGTCTGTTCATACTGCATGGTTGTCCCAGCCATGCAGCTCCAGCGACATGGCTGGGACAACCATGCAGTTTGGTTTGGTACTGGTGATGACTCAGTGACAGAAGTCCGTTTCTATTCAGTCGTGTCATGGTTTGCCGGCTAGCTATGGGTGCGGCGGCGTTGCTCGTGTGGCTGATGTTGCAGGGGTTCGTGGGCGGGGTTGGTGGACGGGATCTGGCCGCGGTCGGGTTCAGGCCGGGCCCGGGGGTGCGGGGCGGGCGGGTTTAGGCCGGGCCCGGGGTGCGGGCGGTCGGTTCAGGCCGGGCCGCGGTGCGGTGCGGGGCGGGGCGGGTTAGGTTAGGCCAGGCCGAGGGCGGTGGCGGCGGCGGCGGAGTCGGCGGGGATGGTGGCCGGGGCGGGGGCGCCGGACAGGGCCCAGTCCGGGTCCTTCAGGCCGTTCCCCGTGATCGTGCAGACCACCCGGGATCCGGCCGGGATCTGGCCGCTCGCGCTGGCCTTGAGCAGGCCGGCCACGCTCGCCGAGGAGGCGAGCTCGCCGAAGACCGCCTCCCGGGTGGCCAGCAGCCGGTAGGCGGCGAGGATGTCCCGGTCGGTGACCGAGTCGATGACGCCGCCCGACTCGTCCCTGGCCGCCTCGGCCAGCAGCCAGGACGCCGGGTTGCCGATCCTGATCGCGGTGGCGATCGTCTGCGGCGCCAGCACCGGCTTGCCGGTCACGATGGGCGCCGCGCCGCTGGCCTGGAAGCCGAACATCCGCGGCGCGCGCGCCACCAGGCCGGCCTGCCGGTACTCGGAGTAGCCCATCCAATAGGCGGCGATGTTCCCGGCGTTCCCGACCGGCAGGCAGTGCACGTCCGGCGCGTCGCCGAGTTCGTCCACGATCTCGAACGCGGCGGTCTTCTGGCCCTGCAGCCGGTCCGGGTTGACCGAGTTGACCAGGGCCACCGGGTACTCGGCGGCCAGCTTCCTGGCCAGCTCCAGGCAGTCGTCGAACGAGCCCTCGACCTGGAGCAGCCTGGCCCCGTGCACCAGGGCCTGGGCCAGCTTGCCGATGGCGATCTTGCCGCGCGGCACGAGCACCGCGCAGGTGAGCCCGGCCCGGGCCGCGTAGGCGGCGGCGCTCGCGCTGGTATTGCCGGTCGACGCGCAGATGACCGCCTGGGCGCCGCTCCCGGCGGCCATGCTGATCGCCACCGTCATGCCGCGGTCCTTGAACGATCCCGTCGGGTTCAGGCCCTCGACCTTGAGGTACACCTCGCAGCCGGTGCGGGCGGACAGGACCGGGGCGGGCAGCAGCGGGGTGCCGCCTTCGTGCAGGGTGACCACGGGGGTGTCCCCGGTGACCGGCAGCCGGTCCCGGTACGCGGCGATCACGCCCTGCCAGTGCTTGCCCGGGGGGGCGACCCCCCGGATCCCCCCGCTCCTGGGGGGACCCATCCCCCCAGACCCCCCTTGCCTGATCATTCTTCCTCCCCTTCCACCCGCATCACGCTGGCGACCGCGCGGACCACCGGCAGCGCCTCGAGCTCGCGGACGGTCGCGGCCAGCGCCGCGTCCCGCGCGGTGTGCGTCACGATGACCAGCTGAGCCTCGGCGCCCCGGCTGGTCTGGCGGACCGCCTCGATGGAGACGTCGTGCCGGGCGAACGCCTCGGCCACCGGGGCGAGCACGCCGGGCTTGTCGTCCACGTCCAGCGAGACGTGGTACCGGGTCAGGGTCTCCCCCATCGGCATGACCGGCAGCCCGGCGTAGGTGGACGCGTCCGGGCCGCGGGTGCCCGCCAGCCGGTTCCTGGCCACCGCGACGATGTCGCCGAGCACCGCGCTCGCGGTCGGGGTACCGCCCGCGCCGGCGCCGTAGAACATGAGCCGGCCGGCCGATTCGGCCTCGACGAACACCGCGTTGTAGGCCTCGCTGACCGAGGCGAGCGGGTGGCTGCGCGGGATCATCGCCGGGTGCACCCGGACCGAGACGCCGCCGTCGCAGCGGTCGCAGATGGCGAGCAGCTTCACCACCCGGCCGAGCGCCCGGGCGGACAGGATGTCGGTCGCGGTCACCTCGGTGATGCCCTCGCGGTGCACGTCCGCCGCGGTCACCGGGGTGTGGAAGGCCAGGCTGGCCAGGATGGCCGCCTTAGCGGCCGCGTCGAAGCCCTCCACGTCGGCGGTCGGGTCCGCCTCGGCGTAGCCGAGCGCCTGCGCTTCCTCCAGGGACTCGGCGAAGCCGGCGCCGGAGGAGTCCATCCGGTCCAGGATGAAATTGGTGGTGCCGTTGACGATGCCGAGCACGCGGTGCACGGTGTCCCCGGCCAGCGACTCGCGCAGCGGGCGCAGTATCGGGATGGCCCCGGCTACCGAGGCCTCGTAGTACAGGTCGGCCGCGTACTCCCGGGCCGCCCCGTAGATCTCCGCGCCGTTCTCGGCCAGCAGCGCCTTGTTCGCGGTGACCACCGGCTTGCCGCCCTTCAGCGCGGCGAGCAGCAGCGACCGGGCCGGCTCGATGCCGCCGATGACCTCGACCACGATGTCGACGTCGGGCCGGGTGGCCAGCGCGAGCGGGTCCGCGGTGAGCAGCGAGCGGTCGATCGTCGCGGACCGCCGGTGCCCGACCCTCCGGACCGCGATCCCGGCCAGCTCCAGCCGGGCGCCGAGACGCAGGGTGAGGTCATCGGCCTGTTCGGTGAGCAGCCGGGCGACGGCGGTACCGACGACGCCGCAGCCGAGCAGGGCTACCTTGAGGGTGGGCAGGGTCTGGTTCATCCGCAGTCCAGGCTGAGCAGGTCGTCGAGGGTCTCACGGCGGACGATCGGGCGGGCCGCGCCGGCCCCGACCGCGATCACGGCCGGGCGGGAGACGTGGTTGTAGTTGCTGGCCAGCGAGCGGCAGTAGGCGCCGGTGGCGGGCACGGCCAGCAGGTCGCCGGAGGCCAGGTCGGCGGGCAGCCAGGCGTGCCGGACCACGATGTCGCCGCTCTCGCAGTGCCTGCCCACCACCCGGGACAGCATCGGCGGGGCATCCGAGGCGCGCGAGGCCAGCGCACACAGGTACGAGGCGTCGTACAGCGCGGTCCTGATGTTGTCGCTCATCCCGCCGTCCACGCTGACGTAGGTGCGCAGCCCGTCCACGTCCTTGATCGTGCCCACCGTGTACAGCGACACGGTAGACGGGCCGACGATGCCGCGCCCGGGCTCGACGGTCAGCCGCGGCCGGGACAGCCCGGCGGCCCGGCACTGCCCGTCCACGATCTCGCGCAGGCTCTCCGCGAGATCCTTGACCTCGGGAGCGTCGTCCTCGTCGGTGTAGGCGATGCCGAACCCGCCGCCCAGGTCGAGTTCGGCGATCTCGATGCCGTGCTCGCCGGAGATCCGGACGGCCAGCCCGACCACCCGGTGCGCGGCCACCTCGAAGCCGGCCGTGTCGAAGATCTGCGAGCCGATGTGCGAGTGCAGCCCGGCGAAGTCCAGGCCCGGGCAGGCGATGACCCGCCGGACCGCCTCGTCGGCGGCGCCCGAGGCCAGCGAGAAGCCGAACTTCTGGTCGTCGTGCGCGGTCGCCATGAACTCGTGGGTGTGCGCCTCCACCCCGGTGGTGACGCGGACCAGGATCTTGGGCTTGCCTGTCACCCCTTCGGTCAGGTAGGCGAGGCGGGCGATCTCCTCGAACGAGTCCGCGACGATGTGGCCCACGCCGGCCGCGACCGCGCGGGCCAGCTCGTCCTGCGTCTTGTTGTTGCCGTGCATGGTGATCTGCTCCGGCGGCACCCCGGCAGACAGCGCCACCTCGAGCTCCCCGCCGGTGCACACGTCGACGCCGAGGCCCTCCTCGCTCACCCAGCGCAGCACGGCCCGGGAGCAGAACGCCTTGGCCGCGTAGAACACCCGCCCGTCCGGCCCGAACGCGTCCAGGTACTCGCGGCAGCGCGACCGGACGTCCTGTTCGTCGCAGACGTACAGCGGGGTGCCGAACTCGGCGGCCAGGTCCCGCACATCCACCCCGCCCAGCGTGAGCACCCCGCCGGAACGCCGGGCGCCGCGCGGCCAGATCTCCTCGTGCAGCTCGTTCAGGTCCTCCGGCGCGGCGGGCGGGTGGTCGGCGGGCAGCACGTCGCCGTGGCGTGGCCCGGCCGGGTGCGCGACACGGCTCATAGGTTCCTTCCTACCGTCAGCAGTGTTTCAAAGGCGAGGGGGAGCATCGACGCCGAGCAGCCCGAGGCCGGCCGCGAGACCGGTCCGCGCCGCGTCCGCCAGCCACAGCCGTTCGCTGCTGATGTCCGGTATCTTCCTGAAACTGCTCGTGCTCATGACCTCAATCGTGCGCGCTGCCAGCTCCGCCAGGTACCCGGCGAACTCGTCGGGTCGGCCGCGGCGCGCCGCCACGGCCACCCGTTCCGGGAGCCAGGACAGCGCGTCGAGCAGCGCCAGCTCCCCCGGTTCGGCGAGCAGGCGCGGCGTGAACCCGGCTGGCCTGATCCCCAGCGCGGCGGCCCAGCGCAGCACGGCGGCAGCGGCGGCATGCGCGTACCGAACAGCATAAGCGGGATTGGCCAGCACGTGCCGCGCGATGACGGCCGCCTCCGGCGGCTGGCCGCCGGGCGGCGTCCGGGCCAGGGCGAACCGGACGGCGTCCGGACCGGCGTAGGCGACGGCTTCGGCCACGGGGCCGCGGGATGGGGGCGGCGGAGCGGGGACCGAGGGCCGTTCGGGATCAATGACGGCACCCGCGGCGACGGCGAGGCGGACGGTCAGTTCGCCGGCGAGGGTCGCCCGCGCCCGCGGCCAGTTCTCTACGGCGACCGAACGGGGCGGGGCGATCGTCCGGCCGGCTAGCGCGTCGCTGGTCGCGCAGGCCGGCCCGGCGTGCGCGATCCTGATCGCCAGCCGGGCCAGGGTGGCGTGGGTAACGGTGACGGTGACGAAGCCGGGGCCGGTGACCTCCGCGGTCGCGATCCACGGCTGCTCGCGGAGCCGGGCGGCGAGGCCCTCGGCGGCGGTCACGGGATCGGGGCCGAGCCGGAACGGCAGGCTGGTCGTGTAACTGCCCGGCGCGGGGCCCGGCCGGAGCCGCGGGTCGTCCGCGCCGATCGCGCGCCGCAGCCCGGCGGTGATCACCTAGGGTGGGCCTGGGGGAGCAAGAGGTGGGCCGGGGGGAGCAAGGGGAGTGGCGCTGGCCAGCTCGCGGACCACGCGGATCATCTCGTTCGGGTCGAACGGCTTGGTCAGGTAGGCGTCGGCACCCACCCGGCTTCCCCTGTTCTTGTCGTCCTCCTGGGCGCGGGCGGTGATCAGCACCACCCTGATGTGCGCGGTTTCCGGGGATTCGCGCAACTGAACTGCTGTTTCCCAGCCGTCGAGCCGCGGCATCATCACATCCAGCGTGATAACGTCCGGGTCGATCTCGGACACCCTGTCCAGGCAGTCCTGGCCGTCCACCGCCGTCTCCACGTCGAAGCCCTCCAGCTGGAGGTTCACCGCGATCAGCCGCCTGATCACCTCGTCGTCGTCGACGACGAGCACCCGTCCCAATCCGTGCGTCACGCCCGTGAGGGTAGCGCCTTCTGGCCGGTGACGGGGTACTCTGCGGCTGCGTGTCCAGGGAGAGCCCATTCACTGGTACCCTTTCCCACGGCACTGAGCCCCCATAGCTCAGGGGATAGAGCATCGGCCTCCGGAGCCGGGAGCGTAGGTTCGAATCCTACTGGGGGCGCCACCTCATAACCTCCGCAATTGACTCCTGACCTGGTATTACGTTGGAACGTCCCCGTGACAGGCTGAGACAGCTCGTGCCACCGGATGTTGTCGGATGCCAGATTCCGCCCCCAATACGCCCCCAAGGGGCTGGGCCAGGGCTGTCTGTCACGATCGCTCATCTGGCTCGTCCTCCTCTCCGCCACCCTGCTGCGGGCCCTGGTCTGGCGGGGCATCCCCGAGGCGGAGGGTGCCATCCATGCGGCTGATCCACACGTCTTCCAGCCCGGTCACGCACCGGGCGTAGACGCGCATCAGCACTTCGACGGAGTGCCCGGCCCAGGCGGCTACCTCGGTGGCAGGAACGCCCGAGTTGAGCCGCCAGGTGACGCCTGAGTGCCGCAGATCGTAGGGGCGGCGCATGAGCGGGCCCGCCAGCTCCTGTTCGCTCAGCGAGGCTTTCCGCACCTTCTGCCAGACCTGCCACCAGGTGGACTGCTGGATAGGGTTGCCGTTCTCGCTGCGGAACAGCCTGCCGTCCGGGGCAGTCCCGAACAGGTCAAGGTGCTCGCGCAGCATAACCACCAGCTCGGGCGGGACCGGAACCCTCCGGGCTGGCTTGCGTGTCCCGGTGGTCGGCCGCCCCCTGGTCCTGCCCTTCAGCCCTCGGTGCTCGTGCATCTGGCCGTCGTCGGTGTACGCCCGGCCCGCTGAGGGGCTGGAGTCCGCGAACGTCAGGTGACCCCAACCCTGCGCGGGCAGCTCGCATCCGCTGCGGGTCAGCGCCGCCACCTCGGACGGGCGCATCATGGCGTAGAACATGCAGCCATAGAAGGCCGCGAACCGCCTGCCCTGCCGCCGTCCGGTCCCCTTGCACGTTTCGAGCATCGCGGCGACCAGCGCGGGACTGCCCACCGACCGCGGGTCCAGGGTGTCATCAGGAGCCTGCGGCGGGGTCCATCCCTCGGGCAGGTTGACCTTGGACAGCGGGTTGGCTTCAAGCCTCTTCTTGCGGACCGCGTACGCCAGGACACGGTGCATGACCCGCCGCCGCCGCGAGAAGTACTCCGGGGCGGCTGGCTTGCCGTTCAGGTTGACCGTGAGGGCGTCGAGGATGTCACAGACCACGGCCGGGTCCGCCACCGAGCCCACCGAAAGCGAGGCACGCTCTATCCAGCTGATGGCCCTGGTCTCATCTTCGTCGAGCTCGCCCGCGTGGCCGCCCTGATTCAGCTTCTTGCGTAGCGCCGAGCGCAGTACCGCGTCCTCCGGGGCGCCCTTGAGGTCGGCTACCACCACGGGCACGATTCTGGTCAGGGTCTCGATGACAGACGCCCGCTGCTTGGCGGCCGACACTTTCCAGGTCGCCGCCGCGAACTCGGCGCAGTGCCTGTAGAAGGACACGTCCCGCAGCGTGCGGGCCATCGACTCGGGCAGGCCCGTGCCGGTGTCGAACCCTTCGCCCCGCCTGGCCGCAGCCCTGAGCTCGGCCCGGTACGACTCGGCTAGTTCCTTGGTGGTGAACGAGTCGCTGAACCTCCGCCCGGCGACGACCCAGCGGACCCGGTAGGTGACCGTCTTGCCCTTCCGCGTCTCGATCTGCCAGAACCGGATGTCGTAGCTGTTCACGCGATGTCCTGCTCGGGCTCGTCTAGCCACTCATCCAGCCAGCTGCGCCGGACGCGGAGGCCGCCTTTGGCCATGCGCTTGCTGCGCGGGCCGGTGCCCTGCGCCCGCCACCGGTAGAAGGTACGGGGACTGATCTTCAGCTCAGCGCACACCTGCCCGACAGTCAGCCACTCGCCGCCGCCTGGGCTGGTCGCCTCGCGGGATAATCTGGTCACTACGTTCACCTCCTTTGCCTCGCC